>Ga0307479_10000016_pt1 | contig 276431 bp, 189 predicted proteins | sample atmos_gasesECM4C_FD_203743 | JGI IMG/M metagenome (GOLD analysis project Ga0307479, IMG submission 203743) | Hardwood forest soil microbial communities from Morgan-Monroe State Forest, Indiana, United States - atmos_gasesECM4C_515 | ecosystem: Environmental > Terrestrial > Soil > Temperate...
GCCCACCCCTTCGTCGCCAGCACCTTGGTGATCGCCGCCGTCAGGGTCGTCTTGCCGTGATCGACGTGACCGATCGTCCCGACGTTGACGTGCGGCTTGCTACGCTGGAACTTCTCCTTGCCCATGGTTCACCCCCCTGACTACGGCAACTCTGGATACCTGCCTGGCCGGTTGCCCGGCTCATGTCTTCCTACGCTCGGCCGGCAGCTTGCCGGCCCATCTAACTGGCGCGGCTGGCTAGCCCGCCAATCTACCTGGCGCGGCCGGCATCAACCGGCCACATCTATCTGGCGCGTCTGGCACTAGCCAGCCGCTTTGGCCACCACCTCTTCGCTGACGCTCTTGGGCGCCTGCTCGTAGCTGCCGAACTGCATCGTGTAATTGGCCCGCCCCTGGCTCAGCGACCGCAGGTCGGTGGCGTAGCCGAACATCTCCGACAGCGGCACCCGGCAGGCGATCACCTGCGCGTTGCCGCGCCGCTCCATCTGCTGGATGCGGCCGCGCCGCGACGTGATGTCGCCGATGACCTCGCCCATGTAGTCCTCCGGAGTCACCACCTCGACCGCCATGATCGGCTCCATCAGCACCGGGCGCGCCCGCTTGCAGGCATCCTGGAACGCCATCGAGCCGGCGATCTTGAAGGCGATCTCCGAGGAGTCGACCTCGTGATAGCTGCCGTAGATCAGGTCCACCTCGACGCCGGTCATCGGGTAGCCGGCCAGCGGTCCGGTCTCCATCGCCTCCTTGATGCCCTGCTCGATCGGCTTGATGAACTCGCGCGGGATGACGCCGCCGACGATCTTGTTGTTGAACACGAAGGTCTCGTCGGCGTCCTCCGGCAGCGGCCGCAGCTTGATCTTGGCGTGGCCGTACTGGCCATGACCGCCGGTCTGCCGGATGTAGCGCCCCTCGCCCTCGGCCTCCCGGGTGATCGCTTCGCGGTAGGCGACCTGCGGCTTGCCGACGTTGCAGCCGACGTTGAACTCGCGCACCAGGCGGTCGGTGATGATCTCCAGGTGCAGCTCGCCCATGCCGGAGATCAGGGTCTGCCCGGTGTCCGGATCGGTGTGGACGCGGAACGTCGGGTCCTCCTGCATCAGCTTCGCCAGCGCCGTGCCCAGCTTCTCCTGGTCGGACTTGGTCTTGGGCTCGATCGACACCGAGATGACCGGCTCGGGAAAGCTCATCGACTCGAGCACCACCGGCGACTTGGGATCGCAGATGGTGTCGCCGGTGGTGACGTTCTTCAAGCCCACCGCCGCGGCGATGTCGCCGGCCCACACCTCGGAGATCTCCTCGCGCTTGTTGGCGTGCATCTTCAGCAGGCGGCCGATGCGCTCGTTGGAGCCGCGCTTGGCGTTGAGCACCGAGGTGCCCGAGTCGACGTGCCCCGAGTAGACGCGGAAGAAGGCGAGCTGCCCGACGAACGGGTCGGTCATGATCTTGAAGACCAGCCCGGAAAACGGCTCGGTGTCGTCGGAGTGCCGCATCACCGCCTTGTCGCCGGCGAGGTCGGTGCCCTGGATCGGCGGGATGTCGAGCGGCGACGGCAGGTAGTCGACGACGGCGTCGAGCAGCGGCTGCACGCCCTTGTTCTTGAAGGCGCTGCCGCAGATGACCGGCTGCAGGCGGTTGGCGATGGCGGCGCGGCGCAGCGAGGCCCGCAGCTCGTCGACGGTGATCTCCTCGCCAGAGAGGTACTTCTCGAGCAGCTGGTCGTCGGTCTCGGCGATCGCCTCCACCATCTCCTCGCGCCGGCGGTGCGCCTCGTCGAGGTGCTCCTCGGGGATGTCGACGCGCTCGTAGTCGGCGCCCAGGGTCTCGTCCTTGTAGTAGACGCCCTTCATGCCGAGCAGGTCGATGACGCCGCGGAAGCCGTCTTCCCTGCCCCAGGGCAGCTGGATGACCACCGGGTTGGCGGCGAGGCGGCTGCGCATCATCGAAACGGTGCGGTCGAAGTCGGCGCCGATCCGATCCATCTTGTTGATGAAGGCGATGCGGGGCACGCGGTAGTGGTCCGCCTGGCGCCAGACGGTCTCGGACTGCGGCTCGACGCCGGCGACGGAGTCGAATACCGCCACCGCGCCGTCGAGCACGCGCAGCGACCGCTCCACCTCGGCGGTGAAATCGACGTGCCCCGGGGTGTCGATGATGTTGATCCGGTGCTGCCGCCAGAAGCAGGTGGTGGCCGCCGAGGTGATCGTGATGCCGCGCTCCTGCTCCTGGACCATCCAGTCCATGGTGGCGGTGCCTTCGTGCACCTCGCCGATCTTGTAGTTGACCCCGGTGTAGAAGAGGATGCGCTCGGTGGTCGTCGTCTTGCCGGCATCGATGTGCGCCATGATGCCGATGTTGCGCGTGTCTTTGAGCGAGCCTTGCCTTGCCATGACGCTTCCAGTCTTTCCTCGGCACCTGGGCGGCCTTCTGGGCCGCTGCTCCGGTGCGCCGTCTCAGTGCCAACCGAGGCGACGCACCGCCGCTGCTCGAGGCTGAGATATGTGGTCTATGCGTGCTCCGGGTCGTCGTCGTACGTCAATCGATCGGTGGTGGCCGAGGAGCTCCGGTGCCGGCCTGGGCGGCGGTCCGGGGCGCGCGGCTACCAGCGGTAGTGCGCGAATGCCTTGTTCGCCTCCGCCATGCGGTGCGTGTCTTCCTTCTTCTTGATGGCGCCGCCGCGGCTCTCGGCGGCGTCCATCAGCTCGCCGGCAAGCCGCGCCCGCATCGTCTTTTCGCCGCGCGCCTGCGCGGTGGTGATGATCCAGCGCATCGACAACGCCAGCTTGCGGCTGGGGCGCACCTCGACCGGCACCTGGTAGGTCGAGCCGCCGACGCGGCGCGACTTCACCTCCACCGCCGGCTTGACGTTCTCGATCGCCTTCTTGAACACCTTCATCGGATCGTCGCTGGTGCGCTGGCGGATGGCTTCCAGGGCGTCGTACAGGATGCGCTCGGCCACCGACTTCTTGCCGTCGCGCATGACCACGTTGACGAACTTGGTCACCAGCTGCGAGTTGTAGATCGGGTCCGGCAGGACCTCGCGCTTGGGAATCTCTCTGCGCCTTGGCATCTGTTCATCTCTCCGATTTCAGGGTAGCGGCCGGTACCAGGCTCGAGCTCAACCCTTGGGCCGCTTGGCGCCGTACTTGGAGCGCCCCTGGCGGCGGTTCTGCACGCCGACCGCGTCCAGCGTGCCGCGGATCACGTGGTAGCGCACTCCGGGGAGATCCTTCACGCGGCCGCCGCGGATCAGCACGATCGAGTGCTCCTGCAGGTTGTGGCCGACACCCGGGATATAGGTCGTCACCTCGATCCCGTTGGTCAGGCGCACGCGGGCCACCTTGCGCAGCGCCGAGTTCGGCTTCTTGGGGGTCTGGGTGTAGACCCGCACGCAGACTCCGCGCTTCTGCGGCGACGACTGCAGCGCCGGGCTCTTCGTCTTGGCCACGGCACGGGCGCGACCCTTGCGCACCAGCTGATGAATCGTAGGCATGCTCCCCAGTTCTCCTTGTTCCTTCTGCAGCCGCACCTCTTGCGGCTGCCTGGTGCCGCCATACGACAGCGGCGCCACGGCCTCGGCCGTGATTCCCGTATGGCTCACACGGAGGTACGGCGGCTCCGGCGTGCCCCTCCCATCGACCCCATTGACCCCCAAGAGGTCACCGGCAGGGGCGCCGGCCCACAATCTCTAGGCCGCGAGCACCTCGGGGGCCGCGCTTCCTGCCGGAAGACGCACCCACACGCCTCGTCCTTGTAGCAGGACGAAGCTTCGAGCCCGCGTACCGTTCCGAACGGCGTTCAGGATCAGGTCTTCCGGCGGAAGACCTCCCGCCCCGGTCCCTGGCGAGACCCTCGGCGGCGAAACCGGCAGATAGTAGCAGTCCCCCGCAAGCGCCGTCAAGCCCTATAGAAGAACGACGCCGAGGACGCCCCAAGCTCTTGCCCTCTGCCCAGGGACAGGTTGTGCTATGAGCACTACCCCACACGGGGCCCCTGGAAAGCCCGGGCAATTGCCCCAGCCATCTTACACATCCTCATAGCTATGTTAATGTGGAGCAATGAGGACGGTGCAGATGACGATCGACGAAGACCTGATCGCCGAGGTGGATGCCGTGGCGGCGGCACAGGGAAGGAGCCGGTCAGCCTTCACCCGCGACGCCTTGCGTGCTGCGCTGGCGGGCGCCCGGGATCACGAGCTCGAGGAGCGGCATCGTCTCGGATACCAGCGCCACCCGGTGAAGCCCGGAGAGTTCGCCGACTGGGAAGACGAGCAGGTTTGGCCTGACTGAGGGCAACCGGGCCCGCTCGATGCGGGGCGAAATCCGCTGGTATCGGTTCGCTCGCCCGGACAAGCGCCGGCCGGTGCTCGTCCTGACCCGCGATTCGGTCCTGGACTACCTCGCTGAGGTGACGGTCGCGCCGATCACCAGCACCATCCGCGGGCTACCTTCCGAGGTTCTGCTTACTGCCGCCGATGGCATGCCGCGCGATTGCGCCATCAACTGCGATCATCTTCAGACGGTTGCGCAGCACCGGTTGGGACCGGTGATCACCGCCCTGGGCCGAGACCGGCTCGATGAGGTCCGCGCCGCAGTGCTATTCGCCCTCGGCTTCAGGCGCTAAGACCAAGACTGGGAAGCTGCGAGAAGTCGTGGCCTTCCAGCCGCAGCTCGTTGGCTCTGTACTCCTCCAACGCCATCAGGTTCGGGGCGCGCGGCGCGGGTGCTGGCGCACCCACCGGACGTAGGCGGCGAGGGCGTCGAGCTCCGGCGGCTTGATGCGGTCGCCGAAGGCCGGCATCTGGATCACCTCGCCGTCGAGGAAATGCCGGGCGGCGGGGTTGGCCCGCAGCCGGTCGGCCGCGCCCTTCTGGACCCACTGCCGTAGCTCGGCGTCGCTGCGCACCAGGTCGGCGTAGTCGGCGCCGTCCCACGCCGGCACGTAGCCTTTGAGCGAACCGGGATCGGCGATCAGGCCCCGGCCCTCCGCCCCGTGGCAGCCGAAGCAGCCGAACCGCAGCGCCACATCGCGGCCGGCGGCGACCTTGGGGTCCGTGGGATCGCCGAACTGCGAGACGGTGAGCACGTAGACCGTCAGGTCGGCCAGGTCCGCGGCGCTCATCCGGCCGCGATACGCCGGCATCTTGATCAGCGCCCCGCCGTCTGGCCGCTGGCCGGCCGGATGGCCATACAGGATCCAATCCCGCACGTCGCCGGGGTCGTGGTTGTACATCGTCCATGAGCCGCCGACCCAGGTCGGCACGTCGCCCGCCCGCGAGTCCGGATCGGGGATGCCTCCCGAACCGCCGGGTCCATGGCAGCCGAAGCACCCCATGCGCTGCGCGACCCGCTCGCCGCGCTGCACCGGGCCGGCTTCGGCGGCAGCCTGCCAGCGGTCCCGCACCACCACCACGGCCAGCGCCGCCGCCTCGGCCAGAACCACCGCCGCCAGCGCCCATGGCACGATGGAGCGCCGCCGGCGGCCGGCGGGAGCTGCCGCCGTCACCTTGCGCTCGGCGGACCGGCTGCCCGCCTCACCGCCACCATCGGCTGCTCCTCGATCCGACCCCATACGCGATCCTCCTGGCGCGACGCCCAGCGGCAGGCCGCCTGCTCGCCAACCCAAGGGGCGATGCCACGTTTCGCCCGTGACCTCGCAACAGTTTGACACGATGCTCGTATCAGGCTTCGAAACACCCGGAGCCTGGAACCGGAGCGTTCTTTCGACTGGCCTGTGGCCCATCGGGGGCCACTACCGAATGTGGGTCCCCGGGCGCAGCCAGATTGCGCATCACGATCCGGGAAGACCATCGATGCTGCAGGTGGCCAGACGTCGGCAAGCTGTCGACTGGATCGAAGGATAGCAATAAGACTGGGTCTTTGTGGAGGGTCGATCGTCGTGCCGTCCTTCACCTCGATGAGCCGTAAGCCATGGCGCTGGAAGGATCGCCGCAAGACTCGAAAATTCGTTACAATCCCGCCAGTGCTCGATCCGAACCGGGAGCTGCCGGCACCAGGCCGGCCGCCTGGAGGCGCTCCCGAGGCGCCCGGGGAAGGCCCCGTGCAGCAACTCTTCCACGAACAGCAGCCGGCGATCCAGAAAGCCGCGGCCTATTTCTGCCGTCGCTACGGCTTCAGCCGCGAAGAGATCGAGGATTTCACCCAGCACGTCCTGCTCAAGATCTGGGCCGACGACTGCGCGGTGCTGCGCAAGTACCAGGGCCGCGACGATGCCAAGATGACGACCTACCTGGCAGTCGTCGTCCACAGGGCCCTGCTGGACTACGTCGACGGCATGTGGGGCAAGTGGCGGCCGTCGGCGCAGGCTCGGCGTCTGGGCCAGCTGGCCGTGGACCTCGAGCGGCTGCTGGTGTGCGACCGCTCGAGCCTGGACGAGGCCTGCCAGACGCTGCGATCCCGCGGCGTGACCGCGACCAACGACGAATTGAGCACCCTCGCCGCCCGGCTGCCCCAGCCGCGCGTGCCGCGCCGGACGGACGCCGCGCACGAGAGCGATGGCCGCCTCGCGCCGGGCGCGGGCGGCGCTCGTCGCCTCGCCGCGGGAGCGGGGCGAGCCGAACCGGCAGCAGCCGAGAGCGCGGACGATCTGCTGGTGGGCAAGGAACGGCAGCGCTGCCGGCAGATGGCCCTGAAAGCCCTGAAGGCCGCGCTCGCGGCGTTGCCTGACGAGGACCGCTTGATCGCCAGGATGGTCGGCGAGGTCCCGATCGCCGACATCGCGCGCATCTGGAAGCTCGACCAGAAGGCGCTCTACAAGAGGAGGGACAAGATCCTGAGGAGCCTGCGCCAGGCGCTCGAGGGCGCCGGCGTCAGAGCCGAGGACGTGGGGGAGTTCCTGGGCCATGTGGATACCTGAGCCACAAAAGGGGAAAATGTCCCCCGAGCTGAAAAGCTCGCAGCGGGTCCGTCCCAGCAAGTGGAGCCGCCAGGCGAGATCGGAGGCGACACCATAGCTAAACCCACGATGGCGGCCACCCATTGCCCAGGGTCCGAAGACATCGCCGCCTTGCTCGACGGCGCGCTCGGCGACGAGGAGCGGGCGCGCCTGACCGAACACCTGGCAAACTGCGAGAGGTGCTACGAGCTCTTCGTCGGTGGCGCCAACTTCCTCGCGGACAGCCGGGAGGGCGGCCCCGGGGAGATCGCCGCGCCCTTGCTGCTCCTTCCGGACGAGAGCTGGGACGAGGAGTCTCAGCCACCGGCCTTCGAGCCAGCGGCCTCCGAACCGCTGGCCGCCGAGACGCCGCCCTTCAAGGCATCGGCGCCACAGCGCCCTTTTGAGCGCCCCAGGGAGGCGCGGGCTCCCCGGTCGCGTGGCTGGTGGACGGCCGCCGCACTGGCCGCGACGCTCGCGGTGGCCGCCGGGTTGCTGCTGCTCCGCTGGCAGCGCGGCGGTGAGCTGTCGACCGAGAGGCTCGCCAGCTTGGCCGGCGGCCCAGGCGCGACCGCCAAGGTTCCCTGGGAAGGCAGGGTGACGCGCGGCCCGAAGGAGAACAAGGACCTGCCGTTCGAGAAGGAGTCGTTCCGGCTCGGGGTCCGCTTTCTCGACCTCCGCCTGGCGCTCGCCAGCGGCGATCCGACGCGCGCAGACGACAGCCTGCGCCTCCTCACCGCCTTGCTCGGAGACAGTGATTTCGCGCCTCGCGACCTGATTTCCACGCTCCAGGCCATGCAGAACCAGCTGCGGCATGGCGCCACGCCGCAGTCTTTCCTCGCGGCCACCGCGGCCCGGGAAAGGCAGGCGATCGAGGAGCTGGCGGCCGAGAAGCGGCTGGTCGAGTTCGGCGGCTGGACCGAGGCGTGCCGCCTCGCCGGCGCGAGCGGACGGCCGGCTCTGTTCCGCGATCGCGCCACGCTGCGGCTGCTCGACCGGGTGGTCGCCGCGGACCCCAAGGACGAGGCAGCCCTCGACGCCGGCGCCGTCGAGGTCGTGCGCGGCATCCGGGACGAGATCGCCGCCAGGCGCATCGACCCCGCAGCCCTCGGCAAGCGCTGCCAAAGCCTGCTCGAACAGCTCGACTACGACTACTAGCGGTTGAGCGCGCGGGGCGCCGACCGACCCGTAGGCTGGGTCGGCGGTGTTGGCTAAGACTGGTACAGGTCAACCAGCGCGGCGACCTCTCTGGCTGCGGCTTCGCGGCGGGCGCGCAGCTCGGCGGCGATCGCCCGCCGCGAGCGCAACAGCAGGTAGGCGCGCGCCTCTCGCCAGAGCTGCCCGCGGCGGTCGTCGAAGCGCAGCGCCACCCAGCCCGTGGCGGGGCCGGCGATGAAAGTCAGCAGCGCGGCCAGGGCGCGGGCCTGCGCCTGCGGCGGTGCGAGCCAGGCGGCGAGCGCGGCCTCGAGCAGCCAGGCCAGCGGGAACAGGACCATGCCGCCGAAGACCTTGAAGGACGCCGGCACATCCGCCGTGCGGGCCGCACGGGCCGCGATCTCTCCCACCACCCGGTAGGGGACCCAGTTGAGCACGATTCCCACCAGGGCAAGCGGCAGGTAGATGAGCAGGCGGAGCGCGGTGCGGCCCACCCACAGGGCGGCCGGCGCCGCCGGGTAGCTGGCCGCCAGCTGGTCGTCGCGCAGCCCCAGCGCGGTCAGCATGCGGTCGTAGCGGTCGATGGCCGCGGCCGCCGCGGCTGTCAACCGCGGATCGCGCCGGCACAGCTCGGCGTAACCCTCGATGAACGCCCGGTGCAGGAGGAAGCGCTCGGCAAGCGGCGGCTCGCCGGGGAGACCTGGACCCCTGCCGACGGCGCCGGGCGAGAACAGCTCCGCCGCCCGGCCGATGCGGCGCGCCTCCTCCCAGGTGCCGTAGTTGAGCGTCACCGCCTTGAGTCCCGCGTCGATCCGCGCCGTCAGCGCCCGCACGGCGGCCATGGAGGCGGCGGCCGCGGCCGCGGCCGCCGCGCCGGACTGGCCCGGCCCGCCGCCGCCCGCCGCCTGCTCCGCCTCCCGGCGGTCGAGGGCGATCTCGGGGCCAGGGTCGATCGCCTCGCCGACCTCGAGCAGCGCTCGCGAGCGGAACGTCCCCCTGGCCTCGAAGGTGAGGCCGATCGGCACGATGCGGGGTGCCAGGTCCGGGAAGCGCCTCACCGCCTCGAGCACGATGCGCGCGGCACCGGTCTTGAGCGGCACCAGCGTCGGCTCGCTGTGGCTCACGCCTTCCGGAAACAGCGCCACGGCGCCGCCGCGGGCGAGCTGCTCGTGGCAACGCGCGAAGGCTGCCGCGTTCTGGCCCGGGTCCGCCGCCGCACCCACGTCCTTCGGCCGGTAGATCGGGATGACACTGGCAAGCTGCAACCAGGGACGCAGCGCCAGGTTGCGCCATGCCAGGTGGGTGGCCAGGAAGCGCGGCATGCGGCCGCCGCCGCCGCGGTCGCCTCCGCCAGGGCCGCGCCGTCCGCCTGGACCGCCGCCGGACCCGCCCGCCGGCAGCGTGGCGGCGATCAGCAGCGGATCGATCATGCCGTTCTGGTGGTTGGCCACGATCAGCAGCGGCCCCGCCGGCGGCAGCCGCGCGGCGCCCACCACCTCGATCTCGCGGAAGAAGATGCGCGCCACCAGGCGCGCCAAGGCGACGACCAGCGCATCCGCGCGCGGGCGGACGGTGGCGGCCGTGGCTGCGGGCGCGGCATTGACCATGGCAGGCAAGGTCTCGGGCGCGGGACACGTCCCGCGAGGTTACTCGGCGCCGCCGATCAGCCGACCGATGGGCCGCACCAGCAGGAACAAGAGCAGGGCGCCCACCCCGGCCGTCGCCGCCACCGTGCCGAAGATCTGGAAGAGCGGGATCGCCTCGAAGCGGCCGGCGATCTGGCCGGCAAGGATGTTGCCGAGCGACAGCGACATGAACCAGATTCCCAGCATCTGGCTCACCTTGCGCCGGGGCGCCAGCTTGGTGACCGTGGAGAGGCCGACCGGGGAAAGGCAAAGCTCGCCGCAGCTATGGAACATGTAGGTCAGCACCAGCCACCAGGGACTCACGAGGCGCGGCACCAGCGCGCCTCCCACCACCGCCCGGCCGACGCTGGCGACCGACGCCTCGACCATGGTGACGAACCCGAGCGCCATGAAGAGCAGGCCGAGCGCGAATTTCGCCGGGCTGGACGGATTGCGACGACCGAGGCGCACCCAGAGCCACGCGAAGACCGGCGCGAGCAGGAAGACGAACACCGGATTGACCGACTGCAGCCAGCTCGCCGGCATGTTCCAGCCGAGGACGTTGCGATTGGTCAAGCGCTCGGCGAACAGGTTCAGCGACGAGGCTGCCTGGAAGTAGCCGGACCAGAACAGCACCGAAAACAAGAACAGGACGAGAATCGCCAGCATGCGCCGCTTCTCGCCGCGGTCGAGGCCGCCGGCGGTGAGCTGGTAGGCAAAGTACGCCAGAGCCAGGCCGGCGATCATTGCGGTGGCGATCTTGGCCGCCTGCGCGAGGGTGATGGGCAGCCAGCCGCCAGCCACCAGCACGGCCAGCAGCACCACCAAGGCGCCGCCGCCGGCCAGGAGCCTCCACGACCGGGCGCGCGCGACCGCGTCGAGCTCGGCGTTCGGCCGCAAACCGGCGCCCCCCAGGTACCTGCCGCCCAGGGAGTACTGCACCACGCCCAGCGCCATCCCGACACCGGCCGCGGCGAAGCCCAGGTGCCAGTTGACCCGCTCCCCCAGCTGACCGCAGATCAGCGGCGAGATGAGAGCGCCGAGATTGATGCCCATATAGAAGATCGAAAAGCCGGCGTCGCGCCGGGCGTAGTCGGACGGATAGAGCTCGCCGACCATCGAGCTGATGTTGGGCTTGAGCAGGCCGGTGCCAAGCGCGGTCAACGCCAGCCCGAGGCAGAAGGTCGGCCAGCCGGTGACTGCCAGCGAGAGGTTGCCGGCGGAGATCAGGCTGCCGCCCAGCAGCACGGCGCGGCGAGAGCCCAGGAGACGGTCCGCAAGCCAGCCGCCAGGGAGCGACAGCAGCCAGAGCGCTCCGCTGTAGAGGCCATAGATGGCCGTGCCCTGGGCAACGCTGAGACCGAGCCCGCCGCGGCTCACGCTGGCGGTCGCGAACAGGACGAGCAGCGCCTGAATGCCGTAGTAGCTGAAGCGCTCCCAGAACTCCGTGAAGAAGAGGGTCGCGAGGCCGCGCGGGTGGCCGAAGAACGCGGTTGGATACGGCACCGCAGGAGCAGCGGCAGGCGCGGCCGTGCCGGTCCCGCCCGCGATCGGTTCTGAGCTCATGGCCATCGCTCCTCCAGGGGCGGGGCGAGCTTACCATGGCGGCGCTCGGCGCCGTCTTGGCGGGGCGGACCGCCGGAGACGCCCGCGGCAGCGGCCGCCACCGAGGGCATAGAATGCCGCGGCTGCTGTCCAGTCGGCAGCCGAAAACGTGGCTCAGCTGCCAATGACCGAAAACGACGCCAGCGCCGGTGCGGATCTCCTCCCCCCCCTCCGCGATTCCATCGCCGAGCTCGACCGCGCCTTGCTCGAGCTGCTGCGCCGGCGAATGGAGATCGCCGGCGAGATCGGCCGCCTCAAGGCCGAGCGCGGCGCTCCGATCGTGGTGCGCGACGTCGAGCACCAGGTGCTCGCGCGGGCGCGGCAGCATGCGGACAGCTGCGGCGTGTCCGAGGAGGTCCTCGAGTCGGTGTTCCGCGCCATCATCCGCGGCTCGGTCGAGCGCCAGTACCGGGTCGGCGTGGAGTTGCGGGCGCAGCACGGCGAGCGGCTGCTGATCGCCGGCGGCGCCGGCGCCATGGGCGGCTGGTTCCATCGTTTCTTCGGCCTTGCCGGCCATCGCTGCGACCTGCTCGATCCGGCCTTCGCCGGCCTGCCGTCGCGGCCCGGACGGTTCGCCAGCCTGGCCGAGGTGCCGCGGCTGGATGCTTACGCGGCGGTGCTGGTGGCCGTGCCCCTGGTCCAGACCGCCGCGGTGGTCGCGGCCCTGGCCGCCAGGATGGCGCAGGATCGAGAATCCGGGCAGTCGCCGGGCCCCCTGCTGGTCGAGGTCTCGTCGATCAAGGCGCCGCTCGCACCCGTCCTGGAGCGGGCCCGCGGCGACGGCCTGCGAGTCGTCGCCCTGCACCCGATGTTCGGACCCGGCAAATCGCTGTACGAGCCGCTGACCTTCGTGCTGGCGGCCCAGGGCGAGCCGGGGAGCGATCGGCGCGAGCTCGAGCCTCTCCTGTCCCATCCCTACACCCGGCTGGTCGAGGTGCCGCTTCTCCACCATGACCGCCTGATGGGCTGGCTGCTCGGCCTGGCCCATCTCACCAGCTTGCTTTTCGGCGCCGCGCTCGGCCGCAGCGGGATCGCGCCCGCGGAGCTCCACGACTGTGCCTCGACCACGTTCTTGCGGCAGGCCGCCACCGCCCGCTCGGTGCTCGGCGATGACGCCGACCTCTATCTCGACATCCAGCGGCTCAATCCCCACCGGCCGGCGGTCTACCGTGCCGCCCGCGAGGCGCTGGCGCACCTCGAAGCCCTCGTCGAGGCCAACGACCGCGGCGGCTGGGAGGAAACCCTGGCCGCCGCCCGCCGGGCGCTCTTGGACGAAACCTGACGCGGAGGCCGCCCCGTCCGGGCCTGCTTCAGCTCTTGGCGGCGTGCGGCGGCGCGGCGTCTTTCTGCCTGGCGATCCACCGGTCGATACGCGCCTCGAGCACGTCGAGCGGCAGCGCACCGGCCCCGAGCACCTCGTCGTGGAAAGCGCGGATGTCGAACCGCGTGCCGAGCTGCTGGCGGGCCCGCTCGCGCAGCTCGACCATCTTGAGCTGGCCGATCTTGTAAGACAGCGCCTGGCCCGGCCAGACGATGTAACGGTCGGTCTCGTTCTGCACCTCGATCTCGTCGGTCGCCGAATGGTCGTGAAAGAACTGGACGACCTGTTCCCGGCTCCAGCGCTTGTAGTGGAAGCCGGTATCGACCACCAGCCGGATGGCGCGCAGCATCTCGTCCTGCAGCCTTCCATAGTCGTTGTAGGGATTGGTATAGAACCCGACCTCCTTGCCGAGACGCTCTGAATAGAGCGCCCAGCCCTCGACGAAAGCCGTGTAGAAGCCATTCTGCCGGAACGGTGGCAGGGTGGGCAGCTCCTGCGCGATCGAGACCTGCAGATGGTGGCCGGGCACGCCCTCGTGATAGGCGGTCGATTCCATCGAGATCGTCTTGCGCGAGGTCGGGTCGTAGGTGTTGACCTGGACGCGGCCGGGCCGGCTGCCGTCGAGGGCCCCGGGCTGATAGTTGGCGCCAGGCGCTTCCTTCTCCCGGAAGGCCTCGACCGGGACCACCTCGACCCTGGCCCTGGGCAGCCGGCCGAACAAGCCCGGCAACTTGGCATACATCCCGTCGATGAAGCCGCGATAGAGGTCGAGGACCTGCTCGCGCGACTTGGCCCTGAGGCTGGGGTCACTCTGCACCTTGGTGTTGAAGCTCTTGAGATCGGCGTAGCCGAGCCGCGTGGCGATCGCCATCATCTGCTGTTCGATCTCGGCCACCTGGCGCAAGCCGATCTGGTGGATCTGCTCGGGAGTCAGGTCGGTGGTGGTATTCGTCTTGACGTCGAAGGCATAGCGCTCCGCACCATCGGGCAGCGACCAGGTCCCGGCTTCGGTACGGCCCCTGGGCGCGTATTCGATCTTGACGAAGTCCGCGAACCGGCGGTAGGCAGGCAGCACGTCGTCGCGGATGGCGGCGATCATCGCCCCGCGGATGCGCTCCTGCTCGGCCGCGGGCACCGCCGCCGGGAACTTCCCCAGCGGTTCCGCGAAGGCGGTGTCCTCGGGTTTCTGCGCCGCGACCGCCGCCGCCTGATCGGCGACCTTGGCGAGCAGGAACCTGGGCGGCATCAGGCCGTCGGCCATGCCCCGGCGCATGTTTTCGACCGTCTGCTCGAAGGCTGGCGGCAGCCGGCGGTAGCGCGCGACGAGGTCGTCGTAGTCCTTGGCGGTGGTGAACGTCAGCACCGCGACCAGCTGCGGCATGTCGAGGTGAATGCCGCTGAGCTGATTGACCGGCATCTCCCAGTTCTTGAACCGCGCCCCGGCGAGCGTTTCGCGCAGGTTGCGCACCATCAACGTCCGGTCGAGCGCCTCCTGCTCCGGAAAGCCGGTCGTGTCGACGGCCTCGAAGCGGGGCAATAGCTCGCGCGCCTTGGCGAGCTGGCGTTCGACGCCTGCCGCCGAGAGGTCGCTCAGCTGATCGTTGTAGCGCTTGTCGCCCAGGAAGGAGGCGAACTCCGGGTTGGCCTTCAGCGTGAGCTGCCATTGCTCGTCGAGCAGGGCCCTGAGCGCCTGCCGGCGCGCATCGAGGTCGCCGGCCGCCGTGGCGGCATGGACGCCGGCGGTGGCGGCGAGCACCAGGGCGCCGGCCGACAACAAGAGTGCCGAGTGGATTTGCATCGGGCGCGTCTCCTCCTTGGACCGCGAACCCAGATGCGGTCCCGCTCACCATACGGCCAGCGTGGCGTTTTGTTGCCTCGATGGGGACGCGGCGTGCCGCGACGATCTTGCCGTCGCCGCGGCCCCCGCACCGGTTGGAGCGCGCCGGCGGCTCGGTTGGCTAGCGCACGGCTCCGCGGCGGAATAGATTGACGATGGCCAGCAGGACGACGGAGCCGAGCAGTGAGACGAGCAGGCTGGCGGCGCTGAAATTGCCCTGGTTGATCGTGCTGACGCCGAAGACCGGCGACAGCAGGAACCCCGCCAGGACGGCGCCGACGATCCCCACCACGACGTCCATCAGGACGCCCTCGGGATGACGCATCACGATGCTGGCGATCCAGCCGATCAAGCCGCCCACGATGAGCCAGATGATCAAGTTCATTTGCCCTGACCTCCTTGTGTTGTCGTAAGGTGTTCGCAGCTCCCGATACGACCACTCCGGGAAGAGCAACGGGCATGCCACGGCCGGGGGAGCCCGCGAACGGCCGCGGGCCGCGGCCGCTCCGTGGAGAGGGGTGCGCCCACGGCGGTCGGGCACCCGCCGGCTCGCGGCTCGCGCGCGCCTCTGAAAGATTTACAAGCCGGAGCGTCTCAGGTCATCGTGAGCACGATCTTGCCGAAGCCGCCGCCGTCCGCCAGCGCCGCGTAGGCCGCCGGCGCCTCGTCGAGCGGCAGCACGCGAGCGATCACCGGCCGCAGCCGCCCCGCCCGCAGGCGCGGCACCGCGAAGGCGCCGAACCCGGCGACCAGGCGGGCCTTCTCGTCGCGCGAGCGCGAGCGCAGCACCGAGCCGATGATGCGCAGGCGCCGGCGCAGCAGCGACTCGAGGTCGAGCTCGGCGCGGCGGCCGGCGAGCATGCCCATGAGCACCAGGCGGCCGCCCTTCTTCAAGGCCGCGAGGTGGGCGGGCAGGCGGGCGCCGCTCACCAGGTCGAACACCAGGTCCACGCCCTTGCCGCCGGTGGCCTCGCGCAGGCGCGCCGGCAGCTCGTCGTCATCGATCATCAGCTCTTCGATGCCGAGCTCCCGCAGGCGATCGAGCCGCCCCAGGTCGCGTCCCGCGGCGATGACCCGCGCGCCGAGGTCGCGCGCCAGCTGCGCCGCGAAGCTGCCGACGCCGCCGGTGGCACCGGTGATCAGCACCACCTCTCCGGTCACCAGGCCGCCCTCCGCGACCAGGTTGGTCCAGGCGGTGAGGCCGGCTTCGGGAAGCGCCCCGCCTTCGACGAAGGACAGGTTCTCGGGCAGCGGCAGCAACTGGCCGGCAGGCACCGCCACGCGCGTCGCCTGGCCGCCGCCGGCCAGCAGCGCCATGACCCGGGCGCCCACCTTCCAGCGGTCGACGCTCTCGCCGACGGCGGCGATCCGCCCGGCGCACTCGAGCCCCGGCACGTCGCTCTCGCCTGGCGGCGGCGGGTACTGGCCGGCCAGCTGCATCAGGTCGGCGCGATTGAGCCCCGCCGCTTCGACGGCCACCACCACCTCGCCGGCACGGGCCACCGGGTCCGGCAGCTCGCCCACCCGCGGCACGGGCCGGCGGCCCGCGGCAGCGGCAGTATCGACCGGGAGGACGGCTCTCATGCCCGCGCGGACATGCCGAAGCACTGCATCGAGCGCTCACCCTACCACGGTCCGTGCCGCGGCGAAGAGCGCCGGCGTGGGCGGCGAGCGAGTGGTGTATAAGCGGAGGCGCCTGCGACCGGCGGGCGAGACACGGACGAGACATGGAGAGGCAACCGAGCATGGCAGGCGAGGCGGGCGGCGGGCCCGCGACGACATGCGTCCGCGGCGGCCGGCGGCCCGCGCGCGGTGCCGGCAGACGGAGAGCGCGGGGCGCCGCCGCCGCCCTGCTGGTCTGCGCTGCGCTCGGCGCCGGCTTCACGCTCGACCGCCCGCGGCACGCCGACCTCGGCAACCTCGGCTGGAGCGCGGCGTTCTCGCGCCTCTGCAGCCTGCTGGCGAACGAGTATCCCTTCACCGCGTGGAAGGGCATCGACTGGCAGGCGATCGAGCAGGAGCTGGGCCCGCGGGTGGCCGCGGCCGAGACGCGGCGCGACCGGCGCGCTTACTACCGGGCATTGCGCGAGCTGGTCTGGCGGCTGCGCGACGGCCACGCGCGGCTGGTGGGCGACGACGGCGGCCTCGAGCGCGCCGAGGTGGGCGGCTCCTACGGGTTCGAGGTGGTGGTGCTCGACGATGGCCGGGTGCTGGCCAGCCGCGTCGCCGGCGGCGGACCCGCGGACCGGGCGGGCCTGCGCGCCGGCTGCGAGGTCGTGCGCTGGAACGGCGCCCCTGCCGGCGCGGCCCTGGCGGCCGTGCCGGTGCTGTGGAGCGAGCGGCCGCCGGCGACACGGGAAGGCTATCGCCTGGCACAGGCGAGCCTGCTGACCCGAGCGCCGATCGGCGCGCGCGCCAGCGTCGCCTTCCGCGGCCCGGAGGCGGGGACCGGTGGCGCCGCCGAGATCCGCGAGCTGGTCGCCGCCGCCGCGCCGCCCGCCCGCGCACCCTGCCTGCGGGCCGCGGAGCTGCTGGCCGGAAGCACGCTGGAGACCCGCGAGCTGGCCGCGGGCGCCGGCTACGTCCGGCTCCGCTTCGAGCTGCCCACCCTGCGCACGCCGCTGCCAGGGTTGGCCTTGCGCCGCGCCCTCGCCCGTTTCACCGCCGACCGCCTGCCGGGCGTGATCGTCGACGTGCGCGGCAACTGCGGCGGCATGGACGCGATGGTGCCGTCGCTGGTCGCGCCGCTGCTTAGGGAGGCAACGCTGTACGAGGTGCCGGGCGTCTATCGCCGCCAGCGCCGGGAGCGCAGCCAGCGCCCGGAGCGTCGCCAGGGCCCGGAGAGCCAGCACCGGGAGAATCGCGGGCAGCCCGGCGGCGAGGGGAGCGGCCGGTTCGAGCCCGATCCGCGCCAGGCGATCACCGTGCTGCCGCGGCCGCCGCTGTACCGGGGCCGCATCGCGGTGCTGATCGACGCCGATACCGTGAGCGCCGGCGAGGCCATCCCGCTGCTGTTAGCGGGACAGCCCGATACCGTCGTGATCGGCCTGCACGCCACCCACGGCTCGTTCGGCATCGGGCTCAAGTCGGTGGCGCTGCCCGGCGGCCTCGCGGTGGTCTTTCCGCACGCCCAATCGCTGGACGGCGACGGCCGGGTCGAGGTGGATGGCGACGCCGCCGGCCGCGGCGGCGTCGCGCCCGACGTCCGCCTGCCGCTCACCGCGGAGCTCTTCGACCGCCTGTACCTGCGAGGCGAGGACGTCGTGCTGGAGGCAGGAGTGCGTTTCGTGCTCGGCGCATCCGGAGCCTCGATCACGCCGCAAGCGCCGGCCGCCACGAGCGCGGCAAGCCCGGGACACTAGCTGTCCGCTCGCCTTCTTCAGTGCGCCGCGGCGGGATGGACCGGGCGCAGGGCCGGCTCGCCGCCCGTGACGGCCGGGCGCTCGCCGCCGCCGACGGCCTGCACCGCCGCCCGCGCGGGCACCGGCTGGTCTTCGGCCGGCGCTGCCGGCGCTGCCGGCGTGGCCGGCAGGGGCTCCAGGATGCCTTCTTCCATCCAGGTGTGGCGGCCTTCCAGGATGCGCAGCGCGACCCGGTACTTGCGGGCGTCGTCGTTGACCCACAGGTCGCGCAGCAGGCGCATCACCTTGCGGCGCGCACCGCGGCAGAACAGGTCGCCGAGCTCGAGCGCCTCGGCGGCGTGCGGCGCGCCGGCCTCGCCGGCCTCGCCGGCCTGAGCCATGGCATGAACGCGCGCCGCCGTAGCCGCCATCGCAAACATCTCGTTGGCGATGTCGACCACCCGGAAGAGGAACGCCTGCTTGTTCTGCAACGCGCCCTGGTAGGCGATCATGCCGTGGAAGATCTGCCGCGAGAGGCGCCGCGTGTTGCGCTCGACGAAGCGCAGATGGGTGGCCATCGGGCCGTATTCGGAGTACCGCGGCCACTGGCCCCAGCCCAGCCATCGCGACGGGTACCAGGACCCGTAGAAGGCGGCGATCTTCGGCAACTCGGCGAGCTTCGCGGCCAGCTCCTTTTCCGGATCGATCAAATTGCCGGCGACCTGCAGGTGCTTGTCCACCGCCTCGCGCGCCATGAACAGGTGCATGATCTCGGACGATCCCTCGAAGATCTTGTTGATGCGGTAGTCGCGCATCAGGCGCTCGACGCCGATCGGCTGCTCGCCGCGCGCCGCCAGCGAGCGCTCCGTTTCGTAGCCGCGGCCGCCGCGGATCTGCATGGTGTCGTCGACGATCTCCCAGGTGCGGTCGGTGTTCCACTCCTTGCAGGCCGCGGCCTCGAGCCGGATGTCGTAGTTGCCGCGGTCGGCCATCACGGTCACCAGGCGGGCGACCGATTCCATGGCAAAACCGATCGCCGCCATGTCGGCGATCTTGTGCGACACCGCCTCGTGCTTGCCGATCGGACGGCCCCACTGCACGCGCTCGTTGCCCCACTTGCGGCAGATCTCGAGGCACAGCTTGACCGTGCCCACGGACCCGTTGGGGATCGACAGGCGGCCGTCGTTGAGGGTCGTCAGCGCGATCTTGAGGCCCCGCCCCTCCTTGCCGATCAGGTTCTCGACCGGAACTCGCACATTGGTGAAGCTGATCACCGCGTTGGCGAGAGCGTGCAGCCCCATGAAGTGGCAGCGGTGCTCGACCTTGACGCCGGGCCAGCTGGTCTCGACGACGAAGGCGCTGATCTGCTTCGTCTTGGGGTCGCGCGCCATCACCACCAGCAGCTTCGCGATGGTGCCGTTGGTGCACCACAGCTTGTGGCCGTTGATCACGTAGGCGTCGCCTTCGGGGGTCTTCTCGGCGGAGGTCTGCAGGCGCGCCGGGTCGGAGCCCACCTCCGCCTCGGTCAGGGCGAAGGCCGAGATCTCGCCGCGCGCGCACCGGGGCAGGTATTTCTGCTTGAGCTCCTCGCTGCCGAAGAGCTTGAGCGGCTGCGGCACGCCGATCGACTGGTGGGCGGAGAGCAGCGCCGAGAGGTTGCCGTCGAAGCCGCCGAACAGCTGCATCACCTTCTGGTACTCGACGTTGGTGAACCCCAGGCCGCCGTATTTCTTGGGGATCTTCATGCCGAAGGCGCCGAGCTTGCGGAAGCCGTCGAGGACGTGCTCGGGATACTCGCCGGTGGCGTCGATCTCGGCCGAGTCCACTTCGTTGCGCACGAACTGCTTGAGGGCGCTGAAGAAGGCGGCGAACTCGGGACGCTCGGGCTCCGGCAGCGGGTACGGGTCGATGAGGTCGAGCCGGAAGTTGCCGAGGAACATCTCGCGCATGAAGCTCGGCTGCTTCCACTCCGTCTCCCGTGACGCCTCGGCCACCTTCCTCGATTCCTGCTCGCTCACCTGCAAGTTCTTGGTCGCCATCTGCTGTTTCTCCCCCTGGCTCGGCCCCGCGAGCGCCCCGCCCGCCGGTTATGCCGCAGTGCGACAATCAGTGTAGCAAGAACCTCGTCGAATGGGAAGCCCCCTCGGGCTATGGCGACCCTCCGCCGCAGGGAGGCCTGGCCGATCGTGGGCCCATGCCGGAGGCAGGGGCCTCGACGCCGCATTGCGGCACAGAAGCGCTTCGAAGCGGCGCCGCGCCAGCCCGGGTACGCCTACCGAGCCCGCATCGCCACCGCGACGCCGCCCACCACCAGGGCGGAGCCGGCGAGCGTGCGGGCGGTGAACGGTTCGCCCAGGGCGGCGCCGCCTATCAGCAGCGCGACGATCGGGGTCAGGTAGTTGATCAGCGACAGGGTGGTCGCGGGCAGGCGGCCCAGCAGCCAGAAGTAGAGACTGAAGCTCAGCGCCGAACCGAAGAGGGCCAGGTACAGGAGAGCCGCCAAAGGCACGCCGGTCAGGCGCAGCGGCTGGCCGGCCTCGGCGAACAGCCCCAGGCAGCCCATGCCGGCGGCGGCAAGGCCCATCGGCACGGTGACGATGGCCAGCGGATGCATGCCGCCGCTCCAGCGCTTGACCGCCACGACCCCGAAGGCGGAGGTGAGCGGCGCCACCAGCAAGAGCGCGGCGGCGCCAGCCACCCGCGGGCCGCCGAGGGCGCGCAGGTCCTCCGAGAAGATCACCGCGACGCCGGCGAAGCCGGCCAGAACCCCGGCGGCGGTCGGAGCGCGCAGCCGCTCCGCGGGCAGCGCCAGGTGCGCGGCCAGCGCCACCCACAGCGGCGAGGTCGCGAACAGCACGGCCGCCAGCCCGGAAGGCACCCACTGCTCCGCCCAGTACAGCACCCCGTAAGGAATGAAGAAGGTCAGCACGCCGTTGGCCAGCCACACCCGCCACGGCGAGGGTCGCACCGCGGGAGCCGCGGGCCCGGCCAGCGACGCCGGGATCGCCGCGGCCGCGGCGGCGGCCTCGCCGGTCCCCAAGGTGCGCACGGCACCCCGCAGCCGGACCCCGAGGGCGCGCGCCACCACCGCCAGGGCCGCCGCGCCGATGGCGAACCGCAGCCCGACGCCGGTGAACGGCGGGATGCCCCGCAGGCCGATGCGGATGGCCGCCCAGGTGGTCCCCCAGATGAGCGTCAGCAGGCCCAGGGTGGCGTAGTTGGCGAGGCGGCGGCGCCGGCCGGGCGGCGCCGCCTCGGCCGTGGCGGGCGCCGCGCCGGCGTCTGCCGGGCGTGCCGGCGCGGCGGCGATGGGGAGATCGCGCGGCGACTGCGTGTCCGTGGCGCCGGCCACGTTCAGGGATAGATCTTGTACAGCATGCGCGGATACGGGATGGTCTCGCGAAGATGACTGATGCCGCACATCCAGGCGACGAAGCGCTCGATCCCCATGCCGAAGCCGCTGTGCGGAAAGGCTCCGTACCTGCGCACGTCGAGGTACCACTGGAACGCTGCGACCGGCAGCTTGTGCTGCTCGATGCGCGCCAGCAGCAGGTCGTGGTCGTGGATCCTCTGGCTGCCGCCGACGATCTCGCCGTAGCCCTCGGGGGCCAGCAGGTCGAGCCCCAGGACCAGATCGGGGTTGTCGGGCGCCGGCTGCATGTAGAAAGCCTTGAAGGAGGCCGGGAAGTGCGTGACCAGCAGCGGCCGCTCGAAGCGGCTGGCGAGCTGCGTCTCCTCGTCGCCGCCGAAGTCGTCGCCCCACTGGATCGTCGCCCCTCCCTGGCGCAGCAGCTCGATCGCCTCGGTGTAGGTGACGCGCGGGAACGGCCCGGCCACCAGCTCGAGCTTGGCGGTGTCGCGCTCGAGCGTCTTGAGCTCCTCGCGGCAACGGTCGAGCACCCGCGCGGTCAGGTAGCGGATGAACTCCTCGGCCAGGCGGCAGAGCCCGTCGAACTCGAGGAAGGCGACCTCGGGCTCCACCATCCAGAACTCCATCAGGTGGCGCCGCGTCTTCGACTTCTCGGCGCGGAAGGTGGGGCCGAAGCAGTAGACCTTGCCCAGCGCTGCCGCCGCCGGCTCGAGATACAGCTGTCCGGACTGGGACAGGAAGGCCGGGTCCCCGAAGTAGTCGGTCTGGAACAGGGTCGAGGTGCCCTCGCAGGCCGCCGGCGTCAGGATCGGCGAATCGACCAACGTGAAGTCGCGCTCGTAGAAGAAGTCGCGGATGCCCTGCTCGACCTCGCTGCGCACCCGCAACGCCGAGCGTTGGCGGGTGGAGCGCAGCCACAGATGGCGGTGCTCCATCAGGAACGCCGTGCCGTGCTCCTTGGGGGTGATCGGAAAGTCCTGCGTCAGGTAGAGCAGGGTGAAGCCGAGAAGCTGGATCTCGACGCCGCTCGGCGCCCGCCGGTCCTCCTTCACCCTGCCGCGCACGCGCACCGTGGATTCCTGGGTGGCGCGCTCGATCTGCTCCCAGTCCTCGGCCGGCAGCTCGGCGCGGCTGGCCACCGTCTGCACCACGCCGCCGGCGGACCGGATTTGCAGGAAGGCGATCTTGCCGCTCGAACGCTTGTTGTCGACCCAGCCAGGCAGCTCGACCTCGCGGCCGACGTGGCGCGCGAGGGCATGGATGGAATCGACGGCGATGGGCTCGTGCAACTCGCCGCCGGGGCGCTCGCTGGTTTCGATGGGCTCGCTCATAGGGGCGCGATTCTAGTGCACAAGTGGCATGTGCCGGGGAAATCGATAGCGCCTGGCCTGCCCTCGGCGGGGGGCGGCCTTTCGCCTCGGCTAGAGCGCGTTCGGGGAGCTTTCGCTCGCCGTCTTCGGCACGCCGGGTATCGGGTGCGCGGCCAGGTGGGCGATGGCGTCGGCCGCGGCTCTCTGCTCCGCCTGCTTCTTGCTCGAACCCTCGCCGGCTCCTATCGGCTGGCCGTCCAACCAGCATTCGACGCGGTAGAGGCGGCTGTGGTCGGGACCGGTGGCCCCCGTGTGCCGGTACTCGGGAAGCGTGCCGCCGCGCGCCTGCGAGATCTCCTGCAGGCGGGTCTTGGCGTCAGCCTCGAGCAGCTGGCTGCGGCCTTCCCCGGCCTCGAGCAGCGGCTCGAGCATGAGGTGGATGACCTTGGCCGCGGCAGCCAGGCCCGCGTCGAGATAGACGGCGCCGAAGACCGCTTCGAGGGAGTCCGCGAGCAGCGAGGGCTTGGCGCGGCCGCCTGAGCGCTCCTCCCCCACCCCCAGGCGCAACACCTCGCCCAGCGCCACCTCGGCGGCGCGGCGGGCCAGCGCGCCGCGGCTCACCAGCTGCGCCTTGAGCCGCGACAGCTCTCCTTCCGGCAGGTCCGGGTGCCGGCGGTACAGCCACTCCGCGGTCACCAGGCCGAGCACCGCATCCCCGAGGAATTCGAGCCGTTCGTAGTGCTCTTCGCGGCCGCGCTCGTTGGCATGGGAGCGGTGAGTGAGCGCCAGCTCGAGCAGGTGGGAATGGCGGAAGCGATGACCAAGCCGCCTCTCGAAGGGTGTGGTGGCGCGAATTCCAAGCATGGCTGTCTATGCTACCAGAGAATAAATCCGGGACCGCCTCCCAACTGCATTGACGATTTCAATACCCAACTGCGGCAACCCGCCGGGCGCTGGGTACGACCCACTGGAAATACGGTGAGCATCGAGGGCGGTGGGCAGGTCTAAACGTTCGGGTAGGATTGCGGCGCCGATCCCGGCGGCAGGCGCATGGAAACCATCCCCATCGTGCGGCAAGGGCGCGAGGCGTCGCACCTCGCGGTGGACTACTCCTCCCCCGCCGGACCGCCGCCGGCCACGGCCGGCACCGCCGCCATGCCGGCGGCCACGGCCGGCACCGCCGCCGCGCCGGGCTTCTGCTTCCTGTATCTGCACGGCTTCGGCTCGGAGCAAAGCGGCGAAAAGGCCGAGTTCTTCAGGCGCCAGGCGGTTGCCGGCGGCTTCGCCTTCTGCTCCTTCGACTTCGAAGGCCACGGCCGCTCGGGCGGCGAGATGCGGGGGCTCACGTTGTCGCGCAACCTCGAAGACCTGTCCCTCGTCGTCTCGTGGCTCGCGGCGAAGGGACACCCGCGGCTCTGCCTGATCGGCTCCTCGATGGGCGGCGGCACCGCCATGTGGTACTCGGCCCTCAACCCGGAGCGCGTGGTCGCCGGTCTGCACATCGCGCCGGCGCTCGATTTCGCGGGCTCGCTGCTGGCGTGGGCCGGGCCGGAGAGCACGCGCGCCTGGCAGGAGTCCGGAGTCATCCAGTTCGCCAACGACTTCGTCTCCTGCGAGCTGGGGTGGGAGCTGATCGAAGACTTGCGCGCCTATCCGGCGGAATCACTGCTGCAGCGCTACCGCACGCCGGCGCTGCTGCTGCAGGGGCGCTTCGACACGTCGGTGCCGTGGCGCGGCGTCGCCGAGTTCGCCACCCGCTGCCCCTTCCGCGACATCGATCTGCACCTCTTCGCCGACGGCGATCACCGGCTCACCGACCGCAAGGAGCGTCTTTGGGCGCTGATGCTCGAGTTCCTGCGCGGGCGGCAGCTGCTCGCTTAGTACTGCCTTCCGGAAATACCTGGGCAATGGATCGGCGGCCGAATGTCACCGTGTTTCCGGAAGTCAGCACTTAGTGAAGACGCCGGTCGAGGATCTTCCCCGCCTGTTCGAGGGCGACATAGCCGGCAGCCTCGAGCAGCCGAGCGAGCGCCGCCGGCGAGCGCACCAGCGCGACCGCGAGGTGCAGGGCGCCGGCGAGGCTCTCGTCGAAGTCGCGCAGGTGGCCGGCCGGGGACGCCGGCGAGGCGCCCCGCGCTGATGGCCGGCTGGCCGGGCTGGCGGGAGCGGCGGGAGCGGCCAGCAACGCGAAGCCGTCGGCGTCGGGCTCGGTGTCGAGGAGAACGAGCGGGTCGCGGCCGGTGGCAGGGAGCACCGCGGCGGCGAGCAGGGCCATCTCGCGCCGGCGGAAGACCGCATAGGGAACGTCGCCTGCTTCCAGGCTCTCCCACTCGCGCAGCAAGGCAAAGCCGGTGTCGCCGCGATACGACACTGGCCGGATGGCCCATGGTCCGGCGACGTCGGCTTCGTGCGCGCCGTCGGGTTCCCCGGCTTCGTCCAGGCGCCTGAGGAAGTCGGCGGTGAAGGCATTTTGGGGGCCGCTCTCGCTTGGCATGATGTTGCGTCCTCTCGCTTACGCCTCATTTACGCCTACGAGCATAAGCGTCCAGGACCGCCGAGTCAACTGCTCCTGCCTTGGCGCAGCACCTGCCAGTAGACAGCGGCATTCAGGCCCAGGACAGCGACGGCCAGGATGGCCTGGATGCCGCGATCGAGCCCCTCCGGGTAGAGCACCGGCAGCAGGTAGTGCCCGACGAAGTCGCCGCCGTACTCCACTTCGCCGCCCAGCCGCCGCAGGCGGTTCTCGAGCGGCGTGAGCGGGCAGATGCCGCCGGAGAGCTCGATCCACACTCCCCATGCGAGCGCCGGCAGATGCGCCCAGGCGAGGCGCCGCCGGCGCCGCACCAGCAGGCCGCCGAGCGCCACGAACAGCACGAACCCGAGGTGGAGGACCACCACCGCACCGGCCAGTAGACGAAAGGGCATGGCCGCCGGGGTTTCTGCCGGTTACGCGCGGAGCTCCTCGCGGCGCAGGGTCAGGGCCTTGATGCGCGACACATTCGGGGTCACCCCGATCCCGGGCCGGTCGCGGGGCACGTCGACCCAGCCTTCGCGGTCCATCGTCCATTCCGGCTCGACGATGTCGCGCGCCCAGTAGCGCTCGCTTGGCGACAGGTCGCCGGGGAGCGTGAAGTTGGGCAGCGAGGCGAGCGCCACGTTGTGGCCGCGCCCGATGCCGCTTTCGAGCATGCCGCCGCACCACACCGGAATGCCATGCAGCGCGCACAGGTCATGGATGGCGAGCGACTGCCTGAAACCGCCCACCCTGCCGGGCTTGATGTTGACGATGCGGCCGGCGCCGAGCGCGATCATGTCGGCGGCGCGCTCGGGGCTGGTGATCGATTCGTCGAGGCAGATCGGCGTCCGCAGGCGCCGCTGCAGCTCGGCGTGGCGCAGCAGGTCGTCCCAGGCGAGCGGCTGCTCGATCATCAGCAGGTCGAGCTCGTCGAGGACCGCCAGGTGCGCCGCGTCCTCCAGCCGGTAAGCACTGTTGGCGTCGGCCATCAGCGGCGCGTCCGGCCCCAGCGCCCGGCGCACGGCGCGCACGAACTCGACGTCGGCGCCGGGCTCGATCTTGAGCTTGATCTTGCGGTAGCCGCGCTCGAGAGCGGCCCCCGCCTTGGCCGCCAGCGCCGCCGGGCTCTCCTGGATGCCGAGCGAGACTCCCACTGGAATGCGCCGGCGTGCTCCGCCCAGCAGCTCCGCCAGCGGCCTGGCCGCGGCCCGCGCCGCCAGCTCCCAGGCTGCCATCTCGAGCGCCGCCTTGGCCATGTTGTGACCGCGGACGTTGCGGTCGAGGACCGGCCAGACCTCGCCGGGGTCGGCGAAGCGTTGCCCCAGCAGTCGCGGCGCCAGCCATTCCCGGATCGCCAACCAGGCGGTGTCGGCGCTCTCGGGACTGTAGTTGGGGTGCTCGCCGGCGACGCACTCGCCCCAGCCCTCGACCCCTTCGCCGGCCAGCCGCACCAGCAGGATGCGGCGGTGCGACTCGATGCCCGAGGAGATCCGGAACGGCTCCTTGAGCGCGAGGCGGATCTCGCACAGCGTGATCGCTTCGAGGCGGGGAACCGGCGCCCGCACCGCCGGCACCGGGCGCACCGTGGGCGCCGCGACGGGAGCGGTCATCGGCCGGCGGCCTCGAGGCCATACCAGCAGCGCCCGGCGGCATCGCGCCAGAACGCCGTCACCAGGTAGCCGCGCGCCATGTATTCCTGGAAGGCCCGCCGTGTACCGAGACGCCAGGCCAGCGCCCTTTCCGGCTCCGCGTCCTTGAACTCCTGGATGCGCGCCGGGACCTCGATCCGCACCCGCGGCGCTTCCGGCAGCGGCGGCTCGCCCCCGGACGGCGGCGCCGGCTCGATGCCGGGAGCGGCCGCGAAGCCGGCGGGCGGGCCTGGGGCGACGCCGGCGTCTGCGCCGGCGCCGCCGGCGAGCCCTTGCCGCTCGAGGGCGGTGCGCACGCGCTCGCCGGCGATCCGCCAGCTGACGACGAAGCGGTCGGTGCCGATGCCGCGCGCCAGCTCGCTCCCCATCTCGCCCTGGTACATCTCCTCGACGTACTCGACCACGTCTGCCCCCAGGCGGTTGAGGTTGAGGTGGGCATTGCGAGCCTCGAGCGGGTCGAAGGTCCACTCCACCGCCTCGACGCCAAGCGGCAGCAGCAGCTCGCGCTGGTAGAGCTTGAGGCGCGTGCCGAGACCGAGGTCGCGGGCCTCGGGCGCGACCGCCAGCATGTGGGACCAATGAAGGAGCTCCGGCCGGCCGGGAGCGTGTCCGCCGGGCGGTCGCTCGGAGGCAGCCCGGACCGCCGGAACGGCCGGCCGGCGGCTGCCCGGCGGCCGGACTCCGGTGAGGCCGAACACGAAGCCGAGCAGCCGGCCATCGGCCGCAAAGGCGCCCGCCGCGATGCCGCCGACGCGCCGGCTGATCTTGAGCACGCTCGGCGGCACGCCCTCCGCGAAATGCCGGCCCCAGGTGACGAGCTGCAGCTCGAAGCACGCGTGATAGTCGGCGTGGCCGGCGAGCTGCCGCAGCGTGACGGCGTCCGCGGCCGCCGCCGCCGCGACGCGGGACCCGGCCGGCTGGGAGTGGTCATCCATGGCCGCCGATCTTGCCACAGGCCAAGCGCCGGCGGAGCGCCAGCGTCCCGCTCGGTCAGCTCCCAAGCGGTTTCGGCCTGCGGGAGGCCCGCGGCGGATACGCCGCCGGCAGTTGACCCTGCCGCCGGGAGTGGGTCATCTTTGCCAGGCCCAGGGCTCGCCGGCGCTGCCGCGTGCCGGCCTCCGACCCGTGAACAGCCGATTGCCAGTCGCCCCCGCCGGCGCACCGTCCGCCGCCATCGAATTCCGGCGCTACCGCAAGATGCGCCGCTTCGTCGCGCGCACGTTCCTGCAGGCGCTGTGGTGGGACGTGCTGCTGGCACTGCCCGGGCTGTCGCGCTTCCGCCGCCCCGCCACCGAGCGCTACCGGCGGATCGCCCGCCGCTACCGCGCCCTGGCGGTCGAGATGGGCGGCGTGCTCATCAAGCTCGGCCAGTTCCTGAGCACCCGCGTCGACCTGCTGCCGGCCGCGGTGATCGGCGAGCTCGCCGGCCTCCAGGACGAGGTGCCGCCGCACCCCTTCCCACCGATCGTGCGGCAGGTCGAGGAGGACTTCGGCCGGCCGCTGGCCGAGGTCTTCCCGTGGATCGAGCCGGTGCCGGTGGGAGCGGCTTCGCTGGCGCAGGTGCACCACGCCCGGCTCCCCAGCGGCGAGCGGGTCGTGGTCAAGGTATTGCGCCCGGGCATCGAGGTGCTGGTCGAGACCGACCTCGCCGCCACCACCCTCGCGATTCGCCTGCTGAAGCTGTGGCGCCGCCTGCGCCGCCGGGTCGACCTCGACCGGCTGAACCAGGAGTTCCGCACCGTGACCCGGCGCGAGCTCGACCTCCACGCCGAGGGCGAGAACGCCGAGCGCTTTGCCGCCGACTTCGCGGCCGACCGGCGCGTCCACGTGCCGCGGGTCTATTGGGAGCAGAGCGCGGCGCGGACCCTAACCTTGGAAGACGTCGGCTACCTCAAGATCACCGACCTCGCCGCGCTCGAGGCAGCCGGCATCGACCGCTCGCAGGTGGCGCGGCACCTCTACCAGGTCTACATGCGGCAGATCTTCGTGCACCACTTCGTGCACGCCGATCCGCATCCCGGCAACCTGTTCGTCCGGCCGCTGCCGGTTGCCGGCGAGACCCCGTTCGCGCCCGGCGACCCGGCGCCGGCGCCGGCCGGCGGCGTGCCGCGCCCCTTCCAGCTCGTGTTCGTCGATTTCGGCATGATGGCGGAGGTGCCGGAGAGGCTGCGCGCGGCGCTGCGCGAGTACCTCATCGGCCTCGGCACCCGCGATGCCGCGCGCGTCGTGCGCTCCTACGTCGCGGCCGGGGTGCTGCTGCCCGGCGCCGACCTGCGCCGCCTCGAGGAGATGCACGCGGCGCTCTTCGACCGCTTCTGGGGAGTGCGCATCGGCGACCTGCGTGACGTGGCGCTGGCCGAGGCTGGCGGCCTGCTCCTCGAGTACCGCGACCTGCTGTACGAGGCGCCCTTCCAGGTGCAGGTGGAGCTGCTCTTCGTCGGCCGCGCCGTCGGCCTCCTGTCCGGGCTCAGCACCCAGCTCGACCCGGCCTTCGATCCCTGGGCCGAGACGCTGCCTTTCGCCGAGCAGCTCGCCGCCGAGCAGCTGCGGCGCGGTTGGCGCGAGATGACGGGCGATCTGCGCCTGCAGGCGATGGCCCTGCTCGGACTGCCGCGCCGCGTCGACGCCCTGCTGACCCGTGCCGAGCAGGGCGCCCTGGAGGTCCAGACGGCGTTGTCGCCGGAGACGCGGCGGACCGTCGAGCGGCTGGACCGCGCCGTGCGCCGGCTCGGTTGGACGGTGGCGGCAGGCGCGTTGCTGGTGGCGGGCGCCGTCTTGCGGGCGGTGGCCCCGGCGGACTGGCTCCCCCTGGTGTTGATGGCGCTGGCGGCGGTGGTCTTCCTCGCCGGCCTGGTACTCGGCAGGTTGCCGCGCTAGTCCGGCCGTGCGGCGGGGAGCATGGGTTCCTTCAATCCGCGAGCGGCGGGTGACCATGGGGGTCCGTGATCGCGGGCCGCGCTTGTGGCATGCTTGGCGGGTGCGGCCGGCAGGCGGCTCGGGCGCGCACACCCCGGACGGGATGCCGGGAAGCTCTTTCTTGGGGGAGACATGATCCGCATGCCACGGGTGTCGGGCCGGCGTTCGCCGGCGGAGGCGCTTTCCTGCCGCGGTGGGCTCGGCGCGGCCGCGCTGCTGCTTCTAGCACTGCTGGCCGCGAGTTGCGGCCAGGACAATCAGCGCGTTCCCGAGGACTTCCCGTCCGGCGCCAAGCCGGCGCCCATCCCCGCCGCCGACCTCGCTGCCGGCCAGGCGGAGCTGCCGCCGGCGCCGCCCGCCGAGCCGGCGGTCGAGCCGCCAGCCGAGCAGGCGCCGCCCGGCAATCACGCAGCCGTCGAGGCCCGCCCGGGCACCGGGGCGGCGCCCGGCCGCCTGCGCCTGTCAGGCACCTACCAGGCCGATGCCGCGGCCGCCGTCACCTGCGTCTTTCTCGCCGGGCGCGGGCTGCAGCTCACCATCGACTCCGCTCCGGCTCCAGCCGTCGAAGTGATCGTCACCGACTTCCTCGGCGCCGGCCATTACGTGGCCGAGGCGAGACTGCGCACTCGCGGCACGGCCGCCGCCGCGCACTCGCCCGCCGGCGAGGTGCAGCTCGACATCCAGGTCTCCGAGATCGACCGGCCGCACGTCAGGAGCCTGCTCTCGGGCACGTTCGACGGCGCCTACGCCGGCCCGTCAGGCATCCAGGGGCGGCTCTCCGGCACCTTCGACCGCTGCCTCTACGGCGGCGCGCTGCCGTAGGCCGCATTCGGCTCGCCGCCTCCCGCATCCCACTCGCCGGTTGGTAGCGGCCGGCCGACGGCGAGCCGCGCCGCGAGCCCCGCGGCGATCTCCCGCCCGGTCGAGCGCTGGCTCTGGCTCCCGGCCAACCCGCGATCCGTCTATCGCCGGCTTCCCGGCTTTCCGCATTTCGAAGGTGAATTTACGTCTTCAGTGATGTAAGGCATCTCTCGGAAGGAGGAATGACGTGCTCGAGATCCGCCGGTGCGTTGCGCTTGCCGAGCCGGAGCCCCCGGTTCGTGTCCGCCGCCAGGAGCCGGCGCTCGCCAGCTTCCATCCCCTCATCCTGGCGCTCTGCCGCCAGACGCGGCGCTTCCCCGGCGGCGACCCGGTCGAGCTGGGGCTGGGCATCCGCGCCGCGGCGTTGGGGGCCGCCGAGGCGGTCCTGGCCGCTTGCGAGCTGCGCGGGACGCCGGTCGGCTTCGCGACGGCGCTGGTGGAAGCGGTGCGCCGGCTGCGCGAGCTGGCCTGCTGCATCGAGATCGCGCGGCGCCTCGGCTACCTCGGCGATCGCGGCGGCGCCGAGCTGCTGGCGCTGCACGACCGCGCCTTCCGGGCGGTCTCGGCACTGGCGCGGAGAGGTTGCCTGCGCCAGCTTCAGCCGTGCGCGGCCAGCACCCGGCGCGCCGGCTCGTTGTCGCAATAGACCTGCCATTCGGCGATACGGCCGTGGCGGAAGGCAACGTGCTACGGGCTTTCCTCGCCGTGGGCCTGCAACGAGTAGCCGACGCCGGCGACGGTCACCAGGTAGCGCGGCTGGCCGGCGTCGAGCTCGATCTTCTGCCGCAGGCGGTGCACCAGCTGCTTGACCAGCTGCCGGTCGCCGCCGCCGCGCGACCCCCAGACGTGGGAGAGCAGGCGCTCCGCCGGCAGCGGATGGCCCGCATTGACCAGGAGCAGCTGCAACAGGCGCACCTCGAGGCGGGTGAGCCGCAGCGGCGGACCGCCGCGCACGCTCACCGACTGCAGCTCGAGGTCGAGGGCGAAGTCGCCCGCCTTGAGCGGCGCCGGCCTCTCGTCGCCCGCCCGGCGCAGCAACGCCCGCACCCGGGCCAGCAGGCCGCGCGGGCTGAACGGCTTGGTCAGGTAGTCGTCGGCGCCCATGTCCAGCCCCGCCACCTCGTCTTGCTCGCTGCCCTGCACCGTCAGCATCATGATGGGCGTCGAGGCGAGCGCGCGGATGCGGCGGCAAACCTCGCGGCCGTCCAGCTTCGGCAGCTGCAGGTCGAGGATGACCAGGTCCGGCGCCTCGCGCTCGAAAGCCGCCAGCGCGGCCTCGCCGTCGCCGGCCTCGACGGTCAGGTACCCGGCCTGGCGGAGCGCATAGGCGATCAGCCCCGAGAGGTCCAGGTCGTCGTCGACGATCAGGATCTTCATGCCTTGCCGACCTCTGTCTTGCCGACTCCTGCCTTGCCGACCTGTGCCTTGCTGATCTCTGCCTTGTTAATCTCTGCCTTGTCGGTCTCTGTCTTGCCGGTCTCTGTCTTGCCCGCCTCGGCCTTTCCTGCCTCGGTCCTGCTCGCCCCGTCCACGCCGGCCGAGGCCCCTGCCTCGGCGTCACGCGGCAGGGTGACGCGCATGCGGGTGCCCGGGTCGCGGCGCTCGGCCGTGACGGTGCCGCCGTGGCGCTCGACGATCGACTGCACGATCCACAAGCCCAGCCCCATGCCACCCTGCTCCGGCTCCGCGGTTGCCCCGGGCGAGCGCACGAAGCGGCCGAACAGCTCGCGCCCCGACTCGGCGGCGGCCGGCAGGCCCGGCCCCTGGTCGTCGACCCACAGGGCAACCTCCCGCTCCATGATCGCGCCGCCCACCGCCAGCGACGAGCCGGCCGGCGAAAACTTCTGCGCGTTGGCCAGCAGGTTGACGAACACCTGGATGAGCCGCGGCGCGTCGCCGGCGACCGGAGGCAGGGGATAGGGCAGGTCCACGTTCACCCGCTGGCCGCGTTGAGCGAACAGGGGGCCGGTCAGCTCGACGGCCTCCTCGATCACCTCGTCGAGCGCCACCGGGCGGCGGCGCAAGCTGTCCTGACCCGATTCGATGCGCACGCTCTCGAGCAGGTTGTCGATCAGCTGTGTCAGGCGCAGGCCGCCGCGCTCGAGCGCCAGCACCAGCTCATGGGCCTCGGCGGTCTCCGCGTGGCCGCCCTCGAGCAGCTTTTCGCGCAGCAGCTCGAGCGAGGCGCGCTGCGCCGCCAGGGGCGTCTTGAACTCGTGGGAGATGTTGGCGAGAACCGTGTCGCGCTGGCGGCGTGCGACCTCGACGCCGGTCTCGTCGCGCATCACCAGGAACTGCCGCTCCTCGACGGGTCCGGCGCTGGTGATCACCACCGATCGCCGCCGGCCGCCGGCCAGCAGCAGGTGCTCGGCGGCCTGGGCGGTGCCGCGGAAGCGCGCATGGACGATCGGGCAGGCATCCTCGCACGGACGCTGGCCCTTGGCATCTCGCGGATTGAGGACATCGCCGCAGAAGCGCCCCAGGGCCGCTGCCGGTGGCAATCCCAGCAGCGCCGCCGCCTGCGGGTTCAGGTAGCGGATGCGCCGGTCGCGATCGACGCTGAACACCCCTTCGGCGATGCCGGTGAGCACCGCCTCGCCTTCGGCCTGGCGCCGCCGCAGCTCGGCGGTGAGCCGCAACAGCTGCCGCCGGGTGTCTTCGAGAGTGGCGGCGAGCGCTCCCAGCTCGCGGCCGGGGGCCTGGGCGATCGGCGTGGTCAGGTCGCCGCGTCCGAGCCGCGCCGCCGAGCCGGTGAGCTCCCGCACCGGCTGCCCCAGCCACCTCCCGGCCGCCGCCGACGCCAGGGTGGCGAGCGCGGCGACGGTCAGCGCCAGCACCATGAGGCGCCTCGCCAGCGTGCCAAGCGGGCCGTCCACCACCGCCGCCGGCAGCGACGCCTCGACGACGCCGACCACCTCGCCCGCCGGCCCGAACAGCGGGCGGTCGGCAACGTAAGCGTCGAGGGCGTCCAGGCGCGCCGCCGCGGGCGCGCCGCCCGCCTGGTGCGGAGCCGCCCCGGCGCCGGCCGCCAGCGCCTGCTCGCGCAGACGCGCCGCCGGCGCCGCCGCGCTCCCCGCCCCGCGGCTGTCGAGCAGCGCCACCGGCAGGCCGACCTGCCGGCCCAGCCGTCGCGCGTAGTCGGCGTCCAGCACCCGCGCGGTCACCGCCTCGACCGGCGGCGCCGCGGACGCCGCGGTGAATGGCGCCGAGCCGGCAAGGACCAGCCGCCCCTGGCCGTCGGCAAGCAGCGAGCGGCCGCCCTCCGGGCGCCGCAGCGCCTCCCACGGCAGCGGCGGCCCGGCGCTCGCCAGCAAGCGGCCGGCGCCGCCGGCGCCGGCGTACAGCGCACAGCCGGTGAGGTCGCTGGTGAGCCGGAAGCGCTCGAGCCAGGCATCGAGGCCGGCGCGGTCGCCCGCCGACAGGATCCTTCCCACCGCCGGGCGATCGGCCAGCAGCCGCGCCGAGGCCAGCGCCCGGTCGCCGGCGCGCTCGATGGCGGCCACCGCGCTCAGCGCGGCAAGATCGGCTCGCGCCAGCGCCTCGCGGTCGGCGAGCTGTCGCAGCACCCGCGCCGCACCGGCCGCCAACCCCGCCACCGCCACCAGCACCAGCCCGGCATTGAGCGCGATCAGCAGCGAGGAAAGGCTAAGCCGGCGCATGGAGGCGAAAGTCTAGCGCCAAGACGGAGCTGCCGGCGGCAGCGATGGGAAGGGGGCGCCCAAGGAGCGCCCCCGCGGGTGCGGCGAGTCGGGCCTCACGTCCGCCTTTCGATCCCGCTCTTGACCACCAGCGTCACCAGCGCCAGCAGCGCCAGCAGCGAGGACACCGCGAACGCCGCGGCGAACTGGTAGTCGTTGTAGAGGATCTCGACCTGCAGCGGCATGGTCGTGGTGGCGCCGCGGATGTGCCCGGACACCACCGACACCGCGCCGAACTCCCCCATCGCGCGGGCGTTGCAGAGCACCACGCCGTAGAGCAGCCCCCAGCGCATCTTCGGCAGGCTGACGTGCCAGAAGGTGCGCCAGCCCGAGGCCCCGAGAGTGATCGCCGCCTGCTCCTCCTCGTCGCCCTGCGCCTGCATCAGCGGGATGAGCTCGCGCGCCACCAGCGGCGAGGTGACGAACAGGGTCGCCAGCACCAGGCCCGGCAGCGCGAAGATGATCTTGATGCCGTGCGCGGCAAGGAACGGGCCGAGCACACCGTGGGCGCCGCACAGCAGCACGAAGATCATGCCGGCGATGACCGGCGAGACGCTGAACGGCAGATCGATCAGCGTCACCAGCAGGTTCTTGCCGGCGAAGCGGAAGTGGGTCACCGCCCAGGCCGCGGCCAGGCCGAACAGCACGTTGACCGGCACCGCGATGCCGGCGGTCAGCAGCGTCAGCCGGATCGACGCCAGGGTTTCGGGGTCGCGCACCGCCGCCGCGAACACCGCGACGCCTTTCTCGAACGCCTTGGCGAACACCGCCAGCAGCGGCACGAACAGGAACAGCACGAGAAACGCCATGGCGAGGCCGATCAGCAGCCGGCGCACCGCCGGCGACTCGCCCAGGTGGCGCGAGCGCGCCGCCGCCGGTAGCGTCCCGGCAGCCCTGGCAGCGCCGGCGGGACCGCCGGGGAGCGCGGCGGCGATGGTCCCGTCGGGCCTCATGCCGCCACCGCCCGCGCGCCCGCGCGCCGCCACGTGAGGACGTTGATCAGCAGCAGCAGCGAAAACGAAGCGCAGAGGAACACCAGCGCGATGGCGGTGGCACCCGGGTAGTCGAACTGCTCGAGCTTGATCATGATCAGCAGCGGCGTGATCTCGGAGCGCAGCGGCATGTTGCCGGCAATGAAGATCACCGACCCGTACTCGCCCAAGGCGCGCGCCAGCGCCAGCACGAAGCCGGTGAGCGCCGCCGGCAGCAGCTCGGGCAGCAGCACCCGCAGGAAGGTCTGGCCGCGCCCGGCGCCGAGCGTCGCCGCCGCCTCCTCGATCTCGGGCGAGAGGTCGCGCAGCACCGGCTGCACCGTCCGCACCACGAACGGCAGCCCGACGAAGGTCAGCGCCACGACCACCCCGAGCGGGGTGAACGCCACGTGGATGCCGGCCGGCTCCAGCCAGCGGCCCAGCCAGCCCTGCTTGGAGTAGAGGGAGGCCAGCGAGATGCCCGCCACCGCGGTCGGCAGGGCGAACGGCAGGTCCACCAGCACGTCGACCAGCCGCTTGCCGGGAAAGGCATAGCGCTCGAGCACCCAGGCCAGCAACAGCCCGAACAGGCAGTTGATCGCCGCCGCCGCCACCGCCGCGCCGAAGCTCAGCCGGTAGGCGGCAAGCTCGCGCGGCCCGGTCGCCGTGCTCCAGAACTGGCCCCAGGTCAGGCTGGCGCTCTTCCAGGCCAGCGTCGAGACCGGGATCAGCACGACGAGGCCGAGATAGGTCAGCGTGAAGCCCATCGCCAGGCCGAAGCCCGGCAGCACGCCCCGCCGCGAGCGCCCCGTCACCGTCCGACCTGGTAGATCTGGTCGAAAACGCCGCCGTCCGCGAAATGCGTCTTCTGCGCTTTCGCCCACCCGCCGAACAGCTGATCGACCGTGAACAGCTCGAGGTGCGGGAACCGCGCCGCGTACCTGGCCGCCACGGCTGGGCTGCGCGGCCGGTAGTAGTTGCGGGCGGCGATCTCCTGCCCCTCCGGCGAGTACAGGTACTCGAGATAGGCCTTCGCCGCCGCGGCGGTGCCGTGCTTTGCCGCCACCTTGTCGACCACCGCGACCGGCGGCTCGGCCAGCACGCTGATGCCCGGCGTGACGATCTCGAGCTTGCCCTTGCCCAGCTCGTTGACCGCCAGCATCGCCTCGCTCTCCCAGGCGATCAGGACGTCGCCGATCCCGCGCTCGACGAAGGTGACGGTCGAGCCGCGCGCGCCGGTGTCGAGGACCGGCACCTGGCGGTAGAGGCGGCTGACGAAGTCGCGCGCCCTGGCCTCCTGGCCGTAGCTCTTCAGCGCGAAGCCCCAGGCCGCGAGGTAGTTCCAGCGCGCGCCGCCCGAGGTCTTGGGGTTGGGCGTGACGATCTGCACGCCCGGCTTGAGCAGGTCCGGCCAGTCGTGGATCTTCTTGGGGTTGCCCTTGCGCACCAGGAAGACGACGGTCGAGGTATAGGGCGAGCTGTTGTCTGGGAGGCGGCCCTGCCAGCTGGCCGCCAGCAGGCCGCTGGCGGCGACGGCGTCGATGTCGTAGGCCAGGGCGAGCGTCACCACGTCGGCCTCGAGGCCGTCGATGACGGCGCGGGCCTGCTTGCCGGAGCCGCCATGCGACTGCTGGACGGTGACCGCCTGGCCGGTCCTGGCCTTCCAGCTGCGGGCGAAGGCGGCATTGAAGTCCCGGTAGAGCTCGCGTGTCGGGTCGTAGGAGACGTTGAGCAGCTTGATCTCCCTGGGCGCGGCAGCGGTGCCGGCAGGGGCGGGGGCGGACCCCGCGGCCGGCGCCGCGGCCTCGCACGCGAGCGCGAAAGCCACGAGGACGGACAGGATGGCAAGGGCGGCCAGGGGAGCCCACGGCGGCCTACGGCGTGCGTTCATCTCCTCGTCTCCTCCTTGCTGGCTCGATGGCTCGCTGGCTTGCCGCCCGGGCGCGCTCACGCGGCGGCCTCCGGGGAGCGCACGATGAGCACCGGCACCTCGGACTCGCGCACCAGCCGGCCCATCAGCCCCCCCAGGTCGATGCGCCCGCCGAGGCCGGGCAGCGGCGCGCCGACCACCAGCAGGTCGTGGCGGCCGGCGGCCCGCTCGCCCAGGATCTCGTCGCGCGGCGCCCCGAAACGGGTGGCGGTGCTCGCCGCGACCCCTTGCCGCGCCAGGGTGCGGGCGCAGCTCGCCAGGAAGCGCTGGGCGACGGCCTGCGAGCGGCCGCGCTCGGCTTCCGGCAGCACCGTCAGGATCGTCACCTCGGCGCCCAGATGCCGCGCCACCCGGCCGGCGAACGAGACGTCGGCCTTCCCCGGCTCGCCGATCGCCACGCAGATCAGCAGCCGCTCGATCGCCTGTGCGGCGCCTGCCGGCGTCAGCAGCAGATTGTGCGCACCGCCGCCCAGCAGGCGCTCTGCCATGTCGACGCCGTCGCGGGCCGGCCGTCCCACCACCACCAGGTCGGCGGGCTGCCGCGCGTCCTCCTCGGCCACGGCCACCTCCGGCGGCTCGGCGATGGCCCGCGCCTCCAAGGCGGCGAGGCCGCTGCCCAGGGTCTCGCGCACCTGTTGCAGCAACGCCTCGAGCTCCTCCGCCAACGGCGCGGCAGATGCGCCCCGGCCGGCGCCTGCCGCCCATGCCGCACGGATGGAGCCCACGCCGGCGCGGCCGGAGACGGTGCCGGTGGCGCCAGGATGGTGGCCGAGGACGGTGACGCGGGCGTGCACCAGCCGCGCCAGCTGCCCGCCGAGCGCCACAGCCGCCTGCGAGGCCGGCGTGCCGTCGGCGAGCAGCAGCAGGCGCAGACCCGGATGGGCCAGGGCGTGGACCCGGCGCACCCCCACCCAGGCTGTATCGCCGGCTTGCAGCGGGAAGGCGCGCGCCTCGGTCTGCGACCGCGTGGCCTCGACCACGACCTCGTCGCTGCCGAACGGCACCGGCGGCGCGATGGGCCGCACCCCCGGCAGGGGCGGCAGGCGCAGGCGCAGGCGTTCGTAGGAGCCGACGAAGGCCCGCTGCTCGACCGCCGCGCGGCCGAGAGGCGGCAGGGAGAGCCTCGCCAGCGCCGCCTCCGAGCCGCACAGCGCCACGTCCTCGGGACGGAAGAGCACCTGCACGCGCCGCGGCGCGCCGGGGGCCTCGCCGCCGCTGGTGCCCAGCGGGAAGCGCACCGGCCCCAGGCGCACGCCGTCGGCCGAGCATTCGCCCACCATCAGGTTGGCGGTGCCGAGGAACGTGGCCACGAACTCGGTGGCCGGCCGCAGGTAGAGCTCGTCGGGCGGCCCCTCTTCGAGCAGCCTGCCGAAGTTCATCACCGCCACCCGGTCGGCGAGCTCGAACGCCTCCTCCTGGTCGTGGGTGACGAACAGGGTGGTGATTCCCAGCTCGCGCTGGATGGCGCGGACCGTGCGGCGCAGCTCGAGGCGGACCCGGGCGTCGAGCGCCCCGAAGGGCTCGTCGAGCAGCAGCACCTGCGGCTGATGGGCGAGGGCGCGGGCGAGCGCCACGCGCTGCTGCTGGCCGCCCGAGAGCTGGCGCGGCGTGCGCCCGCCGAGCCCGGTCAGGCCGACCAGCTCGAGCAGCTCGTCGCGGCGGCGGCGGCGCTCGTCGGCCCCGACCCCGCGGATGCGCAGCGCGAACTCGACGTTCTCGGCGGCGGTCATGCCGCGGAACAGGGCATAGCTCTGGAACACGAAGCCGACGCCGCGCCGCGCCGGCGGCAGGCCGGTGACGTCGCGCCCACGGAGCATCACCTTGCCGGCGTCCACGTCGGCCAACCCGGCGATCATGCGCAGCAGGGTGCTCTTGCCGCTGCCCGAGGGTCCAAGCAGGACGTAGAGCTCGCCGTCGCCGGCTTGCAGCGATACGCCGTTGACCACCGGATGGCCGGCGAAGCGCTTGGTCAGGTGCTCGAGGACGATGGACATCGGCGGTCGCTCCGGTAGCGCTTGCCAGGCCGACGATAGGGACGGCCGGTGACATTTGCAGTCGAAAACCGGTGCCAAAACCTGCCCCCCTTGGAACCGGCCGCGCCACCGGGAGGCGGTCCGGGCGCCGCCGGCGGCGCGGGCCCGCGGCGGCCGGTGCCGGCGGTGCTGGCTGGTGGACTAAGATCCAGCCGTGCGCTTCTGCCATCCCGCGAACCCGCCGGCCCGCTCGCGGCCCCGAGCGGAATCCTGGCGGGCGGCGCTGGCGGCGGGAGGCGCGGCGGCGCTGCTGCTGACGGCCTGCGCGGCCTTGCGTCCGTTCGCCGAGGTGCGCCGCGAACAGCCGGACAATCGGTTCGTCGAGGTGGATGGACGCCAGGTCTACGTCGAGCAGCAGGGGGCCGGCGATCCGGTCGTGCTGCTCCACGGCTTCGGCGAGTCCAGCTACACCTGGCGGCGGGTGATGCCCGAGCTGGCGCGCTCTTTCCGGGTGGTGGCGCCCGACCTCAACGGCTTCGGCTGGACCGAGCGCCCGCACGATCCGCAGAGCTATACCCCCCTGGGACAGGAGCGCCTGGTGCTCGGGGTGCTCGCGGCGCTGGGCATTGGGCGAGCCCAGTTCGTCGGCCACTCGTACGGCGGCAGCCTGACGCTGTTCCTGGCCTCGCGGCACCCCGAGCTGGTGCGCGCCATGGTGCTGGTGGACAGCGCCGCGCCGACCTACGCCGAAGACCGGCGCAGCCGCCTTGCGGCGTTGCGTCCGCTCGATCAGCTCTTCGTGCGGCTGGCGCTCCGCCCCCGTCGCATCCGGGGCTCGCTGCTCGCCAGCGTCTACGATCCCGCCGTGGTGACACCCGCGCTGGTGCGGGCTTACCTCGACCGCCTGCGGGTCGAGGGCGAGGTCGACGCCTATTACGGCCTGACAGCTCCGCTCCCCCGCCCCGCGGCGGGCGCGGCCGCGGCCGGCGGCGGAGTGAAGCTCGAGCGGATCGCCGTTCCGGCACTGGTGGTCTGGGGCGCCGAGGACCGGCTGATTCGAGTGGAGGCCGGCCGCCGCGCGGCCGGCAAGCTGCCCGCCGGAGAGTTCGTGACCATCCCCCGCGCCGGTCACCTGCCGATGGAGGAACGTCCGGCGGAGCTGCTCGGCCTGATGGTGCCCTTCCTGAAGCGGCATGCCGAGGCCGGCGGCACCGCAAGCCTTGCCCCCGGCGCGAGCGCGTCCAGCCCGCGGGTGCCGCGTGGTCGCGGCTGAACGCCTGGCGCTGGTCGCCACCTGCGCCTCGGGGCTCGAGGAGCTGCTCGACGGAGAGCTCGCCGGTCTGGGCGCCACGGCGCGCGAGCGGCAGCGCGGAGCGGTGCGTTTCGCCGGCGCCTGGCCGGACTGCTGGCGGGCCAACTGGCGCCTGCGCACCGCCAACCGGGTGCTGGTCGAGCTCGCCAGCTGGCCCGCCGCCGACGGTGCGGCCCTCGCCGCCGGCGCCCGCGCCGTGGCATCCGGCAGCGCCGGGGCCGCAGGCAGCGCCGGGGCCGCGAGCGGCGCGGGGCGCGGGCCCGGCGCGGCCTGGGGCCATGGCGTCGAGATCGCGGCGCCGGACCTCGACCTGGCCGGCCTGCTCCACCCCGATCGCAGCTTCGTCATCCAGGCGACCGCGACCGCCTCGCGCATCCGCGACACGCGATGGGCGGCGCTAAAGGCGAAAGACGGGTTGGTCGATGGTCAGCGTGACCGGTGGGGGCGGCGGGCCGACGTCGATCGCGCCTCGCCGGACCTGCAGCTGCGCCTGCGCCTGCACGCCGACCGGGCGACCCTGCTGCTCGACACCTCCGGCGAACCGCTCGACCGGCGCGGCTATCGCGCGCTCTCGACCACCGCGCCGGTGCGCGAGTCGCTCGCCGCCGCGTGCGTGCTCGCGGCGGATTGGGACGGTAAGGGAGCGGTGGTGGACCCGATGTGCGGTTCGGCAACGCTGCTCGTCGAAGCCGGGTGGGCGGCGCTCGGCATCGCGTCTGGAAGCCTGCGGCCGCGGGACCTGGGAGGCGCCGGCTGGGCGTTCGAGCGCCTGCCCGGCTTCGACGCCGCGACGTTCGCCGCGGTGCGCGCCGAAGCGCTGCCGGCTCCCGGCCAGGGGGTGCGGCTGGTGGGCAACGACCGCTCGGCCGAGGCGCTGCGCGCCGCGCGCGCCAACCTCGAACGCGCCGGGCTGCGCCAGCGCGCCCAGCTGACCCGCGGCAACGCCGCCTCCTGCCGGCCGCCCGCGGGGCGCGGCCTATCGCCGGGGCTGGTGGCGCTCAACCCGCCGTACGGCGAACGGACCGCCGCCGACGCCGGCCACTGGCGAGAGCTGGGCAGCCTGCTCAAGCACCATTTCCAAGGCTGGCGCGCGGTGGTGCTGGCCGGCGGCGAGGGCCTCGGCAAGCACATCGGCCTGCGCCCGCGCCGGCGGCTGCCGGTCAAGAACGGCCCGCTGGACGCGCGGATCCTGATCTTCGATCTGTTCTGAAAAGCGGCCGGACGAGGCGTCGGTCAGAGGCTGCGCTTGCGCGCCCGCAGGCCGCGCCGGCTGCCGCCGTCCTTGCGCGGCTTGGGCCCGCCGGGGCCGCGGAAGCCGCCGAAGCCGCCGCCGAAACCGCCAGAGTCGAAGCCGCCGCCATCGCGGCTGCCGCCGAAGTCGCCGCCGGGACGCGGTCCGCGCGGCGGGCCGGGGGTGCGCTCGCGCGCCTCGTTGACGTTCAGGTTGCGACCCTGGAAGCTGCGCCCGTTCAGCTCCTCGATCGCCTTCTGGGCCTCGGTATCGGTGCTCATCTCGACGAACCCGAAGCCGCGCGACCTGCCGGTCGCCCGATCGGTCATCACCTGCGCCGATTCGCAGAGCCCAGCCGTTGCGAACAGCTCTTTCAGGTCGTCGCTGGTGGTGTCGAAATTCAGGTTGCCGACGAAAAGCTTCCTACCCATCCTCACTCCTTGGCCAGAGGCCCCACATCACCAGCCCGGAATGGGCGGCGACCAGTCGCTGCAAGGCGGATTGGTGGTGGCCGCCTCGGAATCCATTGGAACCGGGAAGGACACTTCACAAACCGGTGGTATGAAAATATAGCACATTCTCCATGCGATGCTCCCATCCCGGCAATGCCGCTCGCGGCGGCGCGGAGGCGGCGTCGCAACGGCGTCGTGACGCAGTCTCCACATCGCCGTGATAGCCTTTTCGCCTGCACCAATGCGAAGGGATGGGACGTGATCAGCAGCTTGCCGCAAGAGCCTCACGGGTCGCCAGAGAGATCGACAGCCGAAGGGGGCGGGAGGGAGGGCCGGCCGGATGGGGGCGCCTCCCGCAGGCCCGCGTCGCCGGCGCTGGCGCTGCTGCTGTTGTTCACGCTGTCGAGCCTCGCCGCGGCCGCGCCGGCACCGAAATCCGCCGCGGACGGGCGCCGGCCGCGGCATGGCGCCGCAACCCCCGGCAACGCCGGGGCGGGCGCCGCGGCTGCGCCGGGCGGCCCGGCCGCGACCGCGGGCCCTGAACCGTGGGAGACGGCGCCGTTCAGCGCCGATCCGGCGGCCGTCGCCCGTGCCGCCGCCCGCTTCTCGGGGCATGACGGCGAGCCGGTCGTGGTGCTGCTGTCCGATCAGCGCTACAGCCTGGACGCCGCCGGCCGCGAGACCTACACCCAGCGCCTGGTCTACCGCATCCTTTCGACCGGTGCCGACGGCAGCTGGTCGACGGTCGAGCGGAGCTGGGCGCCGTGGCACCAGGCGCGCCCCGAGGTGCGGGCGCGGGTGATCACGCCGGAAGGCGTCGCCCATGCGCTGGACCCCGGCGTTCTCACCGAGAGCGGCGAGGTGCAGGACGGCCCCGACATGTTCGGCGACGGCCGGGTGCTGCGCGGCCCGCTGCCGGCGACCGGCCCGGGCGCAGTGGTCGAGCAGGAGGTGACGGTACGCGACACCGCCCCCTTCTTCGACTCCGGCATCGTCGAGGTGGCCGACGTGGCGGCCTCGGTCTCCGTCCACCACGTCCACATCGTGCTCGAGGCCCCGGCCGCCACGCCGCTGCGCTACGTCACCCGCCTGCTGCCCGCGGTCCGGCCGCGCGAGGAGACGTACGCGGCCGGCGCCGCCGCGACCGGCGCGGCCGAACCCGGCGGTCCCTGGCGCCGCTTGACGTTCGACTACCGCGACCTGACGCCGGACGATGCCGCCGAACCCGGCCTGCCGCCCGAGGTGCCGCGCAGCCCCTACCTGGCGTTCTCGACCGGCCGCTCGTGGTCCGAGGTCGCGCGCCGCTACTCCGAGATCGTCGACCAGGCCATCCGCGGCGCCGACCTGTCGCCGCTGATCCGCGCCGCCGGCGGTCCGGGACCGTCCCAGCTCGAGACCATGAACCGCCTGCTCGGGCGGCTGGGCGAGATCCGCTACACCGGCGTGGAGCTTGGCCAGGGCGGCATCGTGCCGCGCACCCCGGCCGAGACGCTGCGGCGCAAGTTCGGCGACTGCAAGGACAAGGCGGTGCTGCTCATCGCCGCCCTCCGCGCCCTGGACATCCCGGCCTATGCCGCGCTGCTCAATGCCGGCGACGACGAGCAGGACGTCGAGCAGGAGCTGCCGGGATTCGGCGGCTTCAACCATGCCATCGTGGTGGTGCCGGGCACGCCCTCGATCTGGATCGACCCCACCGACCGCTTCGCCCGCGCCGGCGAGCTGCCGACCGACGACCAGGGCCGCCTGGCGCTGATCGCCAGCCCGACGGCGACGGCGCTCACCCGCACTCCGGAAGCCGAGGCCGCGGAGAACCGAGTGGTCAAGACCCTCGAGTTCTTCCTTGCCGACCTGGGCACCGCCCGCGCGGTCGAGACCGACGAGTACTCGGGCGCCGTCGAGCGCGACCTCCGCGCCTTCTATCTCAGCGAGGATCCCGAGGCGTTGCGCGACGCGGTGTCCGACTACATGCGCAAGACGTACCTCGCCAAGGACCTCGGCGCCTACGATCACGGCAACCCGCTCGACCTTGCCCACCCGTTCCGCCTGCACTTCGAGGCCCGGGAAACCAAGCGCGCGGTCACCAACGAGAAGGGGGCGGCGGTCGCCATCCAGCTGTCGGCGCTGCTCGACCAGCTGCCGGAAGAGCTCACCAGCCAGGACCGCGACAAGCCGGCCCAGGCACGCCTCGCCGACTACTACTTCAGCCGGCCCATCACCGCCGAAGCGGTCTACCGCATCGCGCCGCCGCCGGGCTTCGCGCCCCAGCCCCTGCCCGCCAACCGGGTGCGCCACCTCGGGACCGCGACGCTCGCGGAAGACTACGCCGCCGGCGCCGGCGGCCAGGTGACCGTCACCCTGCGGCTCGAGAGCGGCAAGCGGCGCATCAAGCCCGGCGAGTTCGACCAGCTGCGCAACGCCGTCCGCGAGATCGCCGCCGCCAGGCCGGTCATGGTGCAGTTCGCGCAGGTCGGCGAGGCGGACCTGGCGGCGGGACGGATCCGGGAGGCGATCGCCGAGTTCCAGCGCGAGGCGGCGGCGGCGCCAGCCAAGGCGCTGCCCCATTGCCGGCTGGCGCGGGCCCTGCTCGCGGGCGGCATGGGCGAGGCGGCGCGCCGCGAGGCCGAACGGGCCACCCGCCTCGAGCCGCGTTCGGCCGCCGCCCAGCGGACGCTCGCCTGGGTGTTGCAGCACGACGCCCTGGGACGCCGCTTCGGCGCCGGCTTCGACCGCGCCGGCGCCATCGCCGCCTATCGCCGGGCCAAGGAGCTCGACGCCGAGGACGAGGCAACGGGCGCCGATCTCGCCATCCTGCTCGAGCACGACGCCCAGGGGCGGCGCTACGCGGCCGGTTCCGACCTGGGAGCGGCGATCGCCGAGTACCAGCAGCTGCGCGCGAATCTCAAGAGCCGGGCGATGGACGACAACCTGCTGATCGCCTTGCTGCGCGCCGGCCGCTTCGCCGAGGTGCAGGCGCTGGCGGCCGAGATCGAGGAAACGCCGGCCCGCAACGCGCTGCGGCTCGCCGCCCTGGCCGCCACCGCCGGACCGGAGGCGGCGGTGCGCGACGTGGAGCGCCGGATCTGGGACCCGGCGGCGCTGGTCGCCGCGCTGGATGCCGCGGCGCAGGAGCTGGTGGCGGCGCGCCGCTACGGCGAGGCGTCGGCGTTGCTCGCCCGGGCCGGGCAGCAGTCGCCGGACGCCGCCGCCTTCCTGGCGCGCGCCGACGCGCTGCGGCGGGCGCGCCGGCACGAGGAGGTGGCGCTGCCGGCCGGCGAGCCGGCGAGCGCCGTCAAGCGATTCCTGCTCGCCGCGCTGGCCGAGCCGCCGGCGACCGACCGCATGCTGGCGCTGCTCAGCCGCGGTCTGGCCGACAGCCTGACCCCGGCGGCGAGGCGCGACCTGGTCGAGGCGCCGGCCCGCGGCCTGCGCTCGCCGCGCACCTCGCCGCATGGCCAGGACCTCTCCGCCGACGTGCGCCAGGACCTGGTGCTGGCCGCGTGGCGCGATGCGGTGGCGGGCGACGATCAGCTCGGCTACCGCGTCGAGATCTCGTCGGCGGTGGGCGAAAGCACCGCGCGCTCCGCCTTCTTCGTGGTGCGGGAGAACGGCGAATACCGCATCGCCGGGTTGGGCGACGTGCCGGCCACCCTTGGCTTCGAAGCGCTGCGGCGGACGGGCGCGCATGACCTCCGCGGCGCCGGCAGGTGGCTGGACTGGGCGCGAGAGGAGCTGCAGCTGCAGGCAGCGCCGCCGGCCACGGGCGCCGAGGCGCCGGAGACGGCGGCCCCTGCCGGCGATGGCGGCGATGCCCGTGACGCAAGCGATGCCGGCGACGGGGGCGCCTTTGGCGCCGGCGAGCAGGTGCCGGGCGTGCCGCTGCTGGCGCTGTGGCGTCCCGGGAAAGCGCCCTCGCCCGCGGACGACACCGCGGTCCGTTGCGCGGCGGCCAGCCTGGCGGCGATGGCGGCCGGCGGCTCCGCCGCGGCGCCTGGCGAGGCGACGGTCGAGATCCTCCGCTCCTGTCGCGACGGCGACGCCGGCGCCTCCCGGCCCGACTCCGTCAGGCGGCGATTCGCCTTCGAGGTGGCGCTCGCCGGCGCCTATTCCGGGATGGGGCGGTTCCAGGACATGCTCGCGACGGCCCGCGGCCTCGCCGGCGGCAATCCCGACTCGGCGGTCGCCTTTGCCCTGCAGGCGCGGGCGCTGGGGGCCTTGCAGCGGTGGGCGGAGCTGTCGGAGCTGGCGGACCGGCGGCTGCAAGCACGTCCTGAAGACGCCTCGGCGCTGCGCATCGCGGCCCGCGCAGCGGCGCGGCGCGGCGACCTGGAAACGGCGGCGAACCTGCTGCGCCGGGTGGCCGGCAGCGGCCGGGAGAGCGCGGGCGATCTCAACGAGCTGGCCTGGCTGGCCCTGGTGCGCGGCCGGCCCGACGACCAGGCCGTCGAGGATGCCCAGCGCGCCGCGGCGCTTTCAGGCTACCGCGACGCGGCGACCCTTCACACCCTGGCCTCGCTGTATGCCGAGCGCGGCCGGCCGGCCGAGGCGTACCGCATCATCGTGCAGTCGATCGAGGCCAAGCCCGCCGGCGCCGGCGGCATGGCGGCCGAGGCGGACGCCGCCGACTGGTACGTCTTCGGCCATCTGGCCGAGAGCTACGGCCTGCCGGAGGTGGCGCGGCGCCTTTACTCCCGCGTGCGGCCCGGCCGGCCCGGGGAGATCGATCCGCTTTCGACCTTCCGCCTGGCGCAGGCCCGCCTGGCCGCCCTGGGCGCCGTCAAGGAGGCCGCGGCGGCCAAGGGCGGCCACGGCGGCGGGTAGAGTGTCCCTGGCGGCCGCAGCCGGCGGGCGGCGGCCGCGGCCCCACTCGCGATGAACGTCGTCGGCGTCTCGGCCTTCTTTCACGAGTCGGCGTGCTGCCTGCTGCAGGACGGCCGCCTGGTGGCGGCGGTCGAAGAGGAACGGTTCTCCCGCGTCAAGCACGACCCGCGGCTTCCCGTCGCCGCCTTCCGTCACTGCCTGGCGGCCGGCGGCATCGGCCCGCACCAGGTCGACTGCCTCGCCTACTACGAGCTGCCGCACGAGAAGCTCGCGCGGCAGCTGTGGGCCGGGGTGCCGGCGGACGCGCCGCCCGACCTCCCCTGGCTCGATCCGCGAGGCCCCGAGCGGGCGTTGCGCGAAGGCCTGGGTTACGAGGGGCCGGTGCGCTGCTACCCGCATCACGCATCGCACGCCGCCAGCGCCTTCCTGTACTCGGGCTTCGACGAGGCGGCGGTGCTCACCGTCGACGGCGTCGGGGAATGGGCGACCACCACCTATGGCGTTGGCCGCGGCAACCGCCTGACCGCCTTCGAGCAGGTCGAGTTCCCCCATTCGCTGGGGCTGCTCTACTCCACGCTCACCGCCTACCTGGGCTTCGGCGTCAACGACGGCGAATACAAGGTGATGGGGCTCGCGCCCTACGGCCGCCCGCGCCATCTCGCGGCGCTGTCCCGGCTCGTCGAGTCGCTGCCGGGCGGCCAGTACCGGCTGGACATGAGGTATTTCGATTTCGTCCGTGGCCGGCGCATGGACTCGCCCGCCCTCGCCGAGCTTTTGGGCGCGCCGCGCCGCCGGCCCCACGAGCCGCTCACCGAGCTCCATTGCGACGTCGCGCGGAGCCTGCAGACGCTGCTCGAAGAGCTGCTGCTCGAGAAGGTGCGCTACCTCCACGCCCGCACCGGCGCGACGGATCTCTGCATGGCGGGCGGCGTGGCGCTCAACTGCGTCGCCAACGGCCGCATCCGGCGCGAGGGGCCCTACGCGCGCCTCTTCGTGCAGCCCGCGGCCGGCGATGCCGGCGGCTGTCTCGGGGCGGCGGCGCTGGCCTCGGCCGAGCTGAGCGCCCAGGTGGACTGGCGGCCGGAGCCCTTGCGGCACGTCTTTCTGGGCCCGCGCTGGAGCGCCGCCGAGATCGCCGAGCTGCTTGCCGCGGCGGAGCTGCCGGCCACCGACTATCGCGGCCGCGAGGCGGAGCTGCTGGCGGCGGTGGCCGAGCGCCTGGCGCAGCGCCAGATCGTCGGCTGGTTCCATGGCGCGTCGGAGCTGGGGCCGCGGGCGCTGGGCGGGCGCAGCCTGCTCGCCAACCCCCAGGACCCGGAGGCGCGGCCGCGCCTCAACCGCCTGATCAAGCAGCGCGAGGAGTTCCGGCCCTTCGCGCCGAGCGTGCTCGCCGAGCACGCCGCCGAGCATTTCGAGCTGGATCATCCGTCGCCGTTCATGCTCGAGACCTGCCGCGTCACCTCCCCCCTCGTCCTGCCGGCGGTCACCCACGTGGACGGCTCGGCGCGCCCGCAGACCGTCGATGCCGCCGACGCGCCGCGCTTCGCGGCCCTGCTGCGCGAGCTGGGCCGCCGCACCGGCTGCCCCATCGTGGTGAACACCTCCTTCAACCGCCGCGGCGAGCCGATCGTCGACTCTCCGGTCGATGCACTGATCACCATGGCACGCTCCGGCATCGACGCCCTGGTGCTCGAGGACTTCCTCGTCGAGCGCGCGGCGCTGCCCGCCGACTGGGCCGCGCTGCTGCCGGCGTGGCAGGAGCGCCGCGGCAGCGGCTTCGAGGCCGGCGGAGCGGGCGGCGCCGGCGGCGGCGGCGTGCTGCCCGCGGACCTCTATACCTTCGTCTGACGAAAAGGACATGCGAGAACCCGAAGCGGGCACCGGCGGGCAGCCGCCGGAGAGCGACGCGGGCGCCAAGGAGGCCTGCCGCGAGCTGGCGCGGCGGCTGGGGACGCCTGAGGGCGCGCGCGCTGCCCGCGCCGCGCAGCGGACCGGCACGTTGCGGCTCCCCGCGCCTGCCCTGGAGCTGCCCGCGGCCAGTCCCGAGGCGGCGCCAGGCGGAGATGCGGCCGCGGCCGCGAGGGCACGCCCGATCAGCATCTGGCAGCCGCGCGGGTCCGGCGCCGAGCTGGTCTTCGTGCGGCCCGCGCCGCTGCCGCTGGGGGACCACTTCGCGTCGCGCCGCGAGATCCGGCCGAAGCGGGCGCCGCTGCCGCTGCGGGTCTGCCTCTTCGGCGAGTCGGCGGCGGCCGGCTACCTCTATGCGCCCCACGTCACCCCCGCGGGCGTGCTGGAGGCCCAGCTGCGGGCGGTGGCCGGCGACGGCGCCGCCGAGGTGATCGACCTGGCGCGCACCAACGAGACGCTGGGCTCGCTGGCCGCCACCCTCGAGAGCGCCGTGCAGATCCAGCCCGACGTCGTGGTGGTCTTCGCCGGCAACAACTGGAACCTGCTCGAAACCCCGGAGGTCTCGCCCTACGCGCCGTCGGTCGCGGCCCGGCAGGGCTATGCCGAGGCCTGGCGCCACGGCGGGCCGGGCGGGGTCGCCGGCCCGGCCGGCCCGGCGGCGCTGGCGGCCGGCCGGCTGCGCGAGATCGCCGCCGCGGCCTTCGAGCGCATCGCCCTGATCGCGCGCGCCATCGGCGTGCCGGTGGTGGTGGTCGTGCCGGAGGTGAGCCTCGCCGGCTGGGAAAGCCGGCAGCCGCTGGCCTGGACGCCCATCGGGAACGGCGGCGGCGGCGGCGGCAGCGGCGGCGGCAGCAGTGGCGGCGGCAGCAGTGGCGGCGGCGACGACAGCGGCGACCGGGGACGACGACGGCGCCGTTCGGCGCTCGAGAGCTGGTACCGGCTGCTGGCCGGCGGCCGCCGGCAGCTCGATCGCGGCGCCTGGGCGGCGGCGGCGCGGACCGCCCGGCGGATGCTCGAGCTCGACGGCGGCGGCAATCCCACGCCCTGGCGGCTGCTGGCGCGCGCCCGCAGCGGCGCGGGCGACGAGAGCGCGGCCGCCGCAGCGGCGCGGGCCGAGATCGACGCCGCCGCCTACCCCAACCTCGCCTTCCTGGGCGCGCCGCAGGCCACCAGCCTGGCCATGGCCCTGCTGCGCCAGGCGGTGCGGCGCCACGGCTTCGCCGGCGTCGATCTGCCGGCGGTGTTCGCCGCCCACACCGGCTCGCCGCTGCCCGGCCGGCGCCTGTTCCTCGACTACTGCCACCTGACGGCGGAAGGGATCGAGGTGGCGATGGCGGCGGTGGCCTGCGAGGTGCTGCGGCTCGCGGACATGGCGGAGGGCGCCGCCACCGGTGCGGCAGCTGCGGCGGCCGCCGCGGGTGAGCTCGGCTGGCGCGAGCTGCTGCGGCGCCTGCCGCCCCTTCAGGTGCCCGCGGGCGTCGAGGCGGTGGCACGGCTCGGCGCGGCGGTCCACGGCTCGCATCGCCTGCTCTCGGTGGGCGCCAAGGCGCCGTTTCTGGAGTCCTGGTGCGATGCCGCGCTGGCCGCCTCGCCCGGCATCGAGTCGGCGATGCTGGACCTGATCGCCACCCGCGCCGCCCCGCTGCCGGCGGTGCTGACCGCGGCGCAGCGGCGCAACCTCGCCACGGAGCACCCGCTGGGTCTGGCGCACGGCTGGCGCTGGGACCACGTGGACGCCGAGGTCGTCGCGGCCATCGTCTCGAGCCTCGAGCGCCATGGCCGCGCGGCGGCGGGCGCCGAGGCCGACGCCCTGCTCGCCGCCCGGCGCGGCATCCGCGCCGGCGGCACCGACCTGCTGGCGCCGCCCTATTACCTGTGGGAACCGCTCGAGCGCTTCTACCCCGAGGTGATGAGCTTCGATGACCTGTCCCGCAGGGCCACCCTGCGCAGCCCCTGGCCCGAGACCCGCTTCTGCCTGCTCTGCGACGGCACGGGCGACGTCGCGCTGGAGATCACCGCCCGCCTGCCGCGGCCGCCGTCGCCCGACCCGGCCGAGTCGCATGCCGCGGCCTCGAGACGGCGCCGCGAAGTGCCGGCGGCGGCCAGCCGGCCTGCGGCAGCGTCTCGCGGCCGGCGGCTGCTGGTGTCGGTCAACGGCAGCCCCGCCGCCGCGCTGCCATTGCGCGGGACCTGGAGCCGCCCGGCCGCGCTGCTGCCCCGGCATCTGCTGCGGCCCGGCCGCAACCTGCTCACCCTTGCCTGGCCTTCGCCGGCAGTGCCGGGCGACACAGCGATCGCCGCGGCGCTGGCCCGCCTCGACGAGGGCATCGCCGCCGACCTCCACCCGGTCTTCGGAGAGCTCTACTCCGTCGTCGCGACCTCCCGCTGACGCCGGCGGACCACGCTTCAACGGAAGGCGACGCGGGCGCCGAAGCGGAAGATCCGCGGGCTCACGGTCTCGTAGACGGCGCCGGCGGTGCCCGCGGACCTTTGGGCGGTGCCGAGGTCGGCGACACGCTGCAGCACCGTCGAGGCGTTCCAGGCGTTGAAACAATCGACGGCCACGGTGAGCGCCCAGTCCCGGTACTGGAGCTCCTTCGCGATCCTCAGGTCGGTGCCGTAGACGTTCGCCAGCCGGCCGGATGCCGGCGAGGCCGCCGCCAGCACCGCCTCCCGCGGGGCTCCGGCGTAATTGCCGTTCGCGCCGAGCGGCTGGCTGATGTAGTACGGCAGCGGATAGCCCTGGCGCGCGGTGAGATTGGCGGCGACGTCGAAGCCCCACGGGCGATCCGGCTCAACCTGGTAGAGGGCGTCGAGGCTGCCGGTCCACCTGGCGCCGATGTAGACGTAGGCCTCGGGTCCGGCCCCGTCGCCGCTCGCCGCCAGCACGGGGTCGCCGTCGCGCGCACCGCCGGCAGGGCCTTCCGTCGGGTCGGGAAGCCTGCCGGTGTTCCCCCACCGCCAGCTGTCGATCGTGAAGTGGCCGCGCAGCATCCAGCAATGAGAGAGGCGCCGCGTGACCTGAAGCGATGCGGCCTGGTAGCGCTGCGTCCGGTCGCCGTTGACCAGGATCTGTCCGTTGCGGGTGAAGACGCCGGGCCTGAGCGTGTAGTAGGTGACCGGCACGACCCGGCCGCCGGGCAGGGCCGCGGTCACGGTGACCGGCTGGTAGTCGCCACGCCTGGCAATCCTACCCATGGCAGAAACGTCGCCGGCGCACCCCGTCCCCGTTCCCGAGCAGTCGAAGACCAGGAGGTCCCGATCGGCGATGTCGGCCAGCCGGCGATAGGTGAGCTCGAGGCCGATCACCATGTCGGACGACAGGGCGTGCTCGACGCTGACCAGGCCCTCGTCGGTGAGCCCGGCGGAGAAGTTCCTGGCCACCGCGTTGTTGGCGAACGGCAGCCTGGTCGTGGGATCGACGTTGCCGCCGGTGCCGGCCGGCGACAGGACCAGAGGCGTTCCGGGGCCGGTCTGCGGCGTGACGAAGTAGTCGTACGACTGGACGGCGGCCGGATTGGTGAAGGCGACGGCGCCGGCCCCGAGCTGGTCGGCGAATCGCGAGTAGCTCGCCCGCAGCAGGGTCTGCCGGTTGTCGTCGACGGCATAGGTGAGGCCCAGGCGCGGCGCCAGGTTCTGCCACGAGAAGCCCGCGCCGCTGCCCCGGAAGCGGTAGGCCGGCAGCAGCGCCGGCAGCACCGGGTTGGCGGGCGAGGTCGAGGGATTGTTGTGCCCCTGCTGCAGGTCGTAACGGACGCCGGCGTTGGCCAGCAGGCTGTGGTATTCGATCGCGTCCTCCGCGTAGCCGCTGGTGTAGGTGTTGGTCGCGTCGAGGCTGGCGGCGCGGGCAGCGTAGAGCAGGTTCTGGCCCGCGGGCGCGTCCAGCCATGCCCCATCCAGGATCCAGCCCACGCCGCCCCACTGCTCCAGGGACCTGGTATCGACGCGGCGATAGGAGCCGCCCAGCGTCAGGGCATGGCTGACGAGTCCGGTCATGAAGAATGTCGTGCCGTCGAGCTTTCCCTGCCGCTGGGGACGGTTGGTGACGTAACTGGTGAAGCCATGGTGCCAGACGCCGTCAGGGTCGAGGTAGGGCGTCGCCGCCGCGCCGCCGATCGGCGTCAGACGGAAACCGTCGTTGACCTCCGAGAACGTCCCCGCGACCCAGGCGCCGGAGCTGAAGATCTGGTCGTCCTGGACCCTCGCGAACGTCGGCCTGGAACCGCCGCGGCCCTGGTCCCACGCGGTCTCGAGCGGACGTGCCGGGCCGGCGTCGCGGCCGGCCACGGTCTCGTCGTTCTGGAACGCGGAGAAGGTGACGTTGTTGGCGTCTCCGATCTGAGCGGTGACGGAGCCGTTGTACGTCGCCTGTTGCGCGTCGTAGGGGATGCCTCCCGCGGCAAAGCCGGAGGTCTTCCGGTCGCCGAATGCGCCCCACAGCCACAGGTGGTCGGCAACCACCGGGCCGCCGGCTTCGCCACCGAAATCGTCGATGCCGCGGATGCGCTCGAGGCCATTCGGCGCGCCGGCAGCATCGGGGGCCTGCCGGCCGCGCCCGGAACCGGCGCTCGACTGCGTGGCCGACGGCGCGTTCAAGTAGCGGGCGCTGCCGCGCCAAAGGCTGCTGCCGTGCTTGGTGACCAGGTTGAGGACGACGCCGCCGGTCGCGATGGCAAGGTCGGCGCCCCCGGTCTTGATCTGCACCTCTTCGAGCGCGTCGAAGTCGTAAGTGGCGGGTGACCCGCCTGGCGCCGCCATGTCCGTGACCACAGCGCCGTCGACGGACCATATCGAGTTGGCGCCCGTGCTTCCCGGTCCGGCGTAGGCCGCTCGACGGAGGCCATCGCCGGCGCCGGCGCCGATCGGGTCTGCCTGCACGCCCGGCACGCTCGGCAACAGCGCCCAGGGGATGCGCGCGGTCGGCATCCGCCGCAGCTCCTCCTGGGTGACCGTCACGCCCCGGACGGTCTCGTGCTCGTCGAGCAGCCGCGGGAAGGCTTCGAAGAAGTCGACCTGGATGTCCGGGCTGGCCATGGTCATTTCGATCTTCGTGTCGCGGCCGGCCTTGATCCTGAGCTCCTGATACGTGGTGTAGTACCCCTGCAGCGCGAACGTCAGCTTCGCCTGCTTCGCCGGCGGCAGGTCGTCGAAGCGGAGCTCGCCGTGGGCGTTGGTGACCTGGACCCTCGGTCCGGCGCCCGCTTCGAGCGTCACCTCGACACCTGCCAGGGGGTTGCCCTCCTCGTCGGTGACCGTGCCGTGGACGCTGCCGGTCCGCGCCTTCGCCATCGCGGTGCCGTCCGCGATCAGCAGCAGCGTCGCGGCGAGGCCGACCGCGAAGCCCATCCCGTTCGGTCTTCTCATCTGGTTGGGAGCAAACCCTGTTTCCTGGTTCAAAGCAAGGCCGATGCCCGCCCGGACGAAACGAGCCGGCGCCTGGCGCCGCCCGCTGGACCGCCGCCGCACCGCGCTCGTGATCCAGCGCTTTGGATGGGCGGCGATCCAAAATGCCAGGCGGCCGGACATAGAATCGCGGCGATGTCCTCGTCTGGCCACGACGGCGCGCCCGCGGCGGCGGCCGGAGCCCAGGACGCACGCGTCGTCCGGGGCTCCCGCTCCCGGCTGGTCCGCGAGCTCGCCTGGCGCCGCATGGATGTTCCCGGGATCGAGTATTTCCGGCTTTGGGAGAGCGCGGCCGGGCCGCGGCTCACCGGCACCGTGATCCTCGCCCAGGCCGGCTCGCCCTGCCGGCTCAAATACGCGGTCGCCTGCGCTCCCGACTGGACCACTCTCGGCGTCCACGTGGCTTTGACCCAGAGCGCAGAGACGCGGCACGTCAAGCTCACCGCGGGTGACTCCGGCGGCGGCTGGCGCTGGCGGCGAGGTGCCGACGAAATGCCAGAGGTCGCCGGCTGCCGGGACGTGGATCTCGCCTTCACCCCGTCCACCAACATCCTGCCGCTGCGCCGCCTCGGCCTAGCCCCCGGCGAGAGCCGCCAGGTGACCGCCGCCTGGCTGCGCTTCCCCGAGCTAACGGTCGAACCGCTGGCGCAGCGGTACACCCGCCTGGACGAGCGCCGGGTGCAGTACGAAAGCAGAGGAGGCGCCTTCACCGCCGAGCTGGAGGTCGATGAGCTGGGGCTGGTGGTGCGCTACCCGCCCGCCTGGGAGCGCGTCGCGCTCGGGCAGGCATAGCAACGCTCTGCAATCACCTCGCCGCCCCGCACTGCCAGTCCTGGCCTGCCGCCCATACGAACGACCCAGTCAGGGGCAGGCTCAGCCCTCGAAATCCGACCGCGAAGGGTAAGCGGCGAAATGTGCACGAATCCCTGGGGGTGTGTTTTGCCGTCTCATATTGAGGACAGGCTTCCCTGATCCCGGCGGTCCAAAAAGCCCCCGATCAGCGCGAAGGTGACCACTCTGAGCTGAGTACCCGGGGGACCTGCGAGATCGTCTGGTCGGACGGGCCGCGCGCTCTCTCGGCCGCCCGGCGCAATGCGCCGCACTTCCTGGATTGAGCGATAATGGCCCATGCCCATTCGCTTGACCGAGCAGCAGCAGCGCGCACTCGACGAGGTGCACGGTGGCCCTCCACGCCTGGTTGATCCCCGTTCCAACGAGGCATATGTACTCCTCCCGTTGGCGGAGTACGAGGCGGTCCGTGAGATCGTCGACGACGAAAGACGGCAGAGGGCGATCCGGGCGGTGGCCCTACGCAACGCCGGGGACCGCGCCAAGACGGGGCCTTGATGGAGCCCGGTGAGATCTACCTTGCCGACTTCCCCGAGGTCGGTCCGCATCCCGTCATCATCGTTTCGCGCGAGGAGCTCAACCGCGGCCATTACGCTCTGGTCGTCGTCTGCACCTCGGCGCGTTTTGCAGTCCGCAGCCAGCTGGCGAGCTGCGTGCCATTCCACGCCGGACAGTTTGGCTTTACGGAAGACTGCGTCGCGCAGTGCGAGAACATCCTGTCGATAGACAAACGCCAGCTGGATCGGGCGGGTGCCGGCCGGATCGGCGTGCTCGACGAGATGGCATGGCGGGAGGTCGTCAAGGCAATCGGCTACGTCGTCGGCTCCGACTGCGAGCCAACCTGAACTAACGCGCTGGCCGAGTCGCTCCTCTTCCGGTTGGGGCAGCAGACTGGACAACATGAGCCGAAGAGAGTTCGACACCACTTACGAGCTGATGGCTGGACCTCCTCCTGAGGCGTTAGGATCGTATGCCGCCAGGCCCCCCTCCCCAAGAGGGGCCTGCGGAATTTGAGTGGAGCGGCCCGCCGACGAAAAGAACCCGCCAAGCCGGCGAGCGTTCCCGGATAGCATAGACAAAGGAAACGAGAAAAGCGTCTATCAGTGAACTAGAAATATGCCGACGCGCGCATAAGCTTGTCCGATGGATTGAACTCACCTAGGATTGCGAGCTGAGTACAATAGAGGAGTTGTTTTCGGCAGGCTGGCAAACAGCGCCGACCCTCTAAGGTGCGAGTTTGACCAGCCATCCCGGATGCGTGTCCCGACCTCTCGATCGGCGCCAAGGTAGTCGCAACGGTGGCTCAAGCCGGAAAGCAAGAATGGCCAAGTCGGCTAAGCAGGCTGCGCGAGAAGCAGCCGACATCCAGCGGATCGAAAGGGCGGAGCGACTGGCAAGATGGAACGACTACGTCAGCTTCTTCACCTCTAAGGCCCTGGGAGTAGGTGGCCTCACGATCGGTGGCCTAAAGTTACTTGCACCCACTCTACTGTCGATCGCTTTGCCGCAACCGCTGTGGGTCACCGCTGCCGGGTTGGCCTTGCTCACCGGAAAGAGCGTAGTAAGGCTTATCTCATCCGTAAACGACTCACTGGGAGGAAAGGGGTGATGCATTATTACCCCCATCGCAGGCCGCTTCGCTACCATATGCTAATTTACTGGCGGTCTGGCCGATGGCGGAAAGTTGTGTCGAGAGCGCTCATCGTAGCCACCGGCCTGTCAACCATTTATCTTGGAAACCGCCTTTCCCGCGCGAGTAATTTGCTGGAGTCCCTAGTTGGTGCGTTCCTGGTCGTGTCCGGCGCACAGATTACCTTGTGGAGCATAGGTATAAGGTTAGAGATCCTCGCCAACACTGAATCCGATCATTTTTCTTCCCTAGAACGAGATAGATCTGCCTCAGAATCAGATTCGTCTCAGCAAGAGATCTACGAGCAGATCGGGGACGAGGCGAGCGAAAGGATAATCAGCAAGGACGCGATCGATACCGGGATTATTCGTGAAGGTAGAGACACGAAAGTCCCTCTCGTGGTAAGAAAGCCTCATCGCGGATGGCCCGCCTCGATCCGTGGACAAGGAGGAGGAGATCCCATGGCACCTGCTGACCCGGTAGGCCCGCGCGACGAGTATCAAAGCCTGCGCAGCGAGCTCGCGGACTCCAAGCGCTATGTGTTCGAGCGGCCGCTCCTGATCGCCGCCGGCGGTCTTACGGCGGTCGGCGCCTTCAAGGTCGACACCGAGTACGTGGCGGTAGTACCCATCGTTATCGTAGGCCTGTTGGTCTTCAATCTTTGGTTTACCGCCAATCGCCTTGTCAGCGCCGGCAGGATCATCGCCTACATTCAGCTGCAACTCGAGGCACCCCGCGTGGCTCCCTGGCAAGGGTGGGAGACCTCTTTGCGCGAGTATCGGAAATGGATCAAGCGGCCGCAGGCCAGGGAGACCGTCGATCATGAGCTGGATCGTGAAGCGGTGCCTGATGGTTTCCTCTACTACCCGGCCATCTACAAGCTGCATCTTGGCATCGCCGCGCTGGCGGTCGTGAGCAGCGGCTGGTTCGCGTTCGGCTCTTCCCACTTCGTACCGAATGTATGCGCGATCGGAACGCTCTTGCTCGCCATGGCATTCGGCGTAAGCGCGACCCGTCGCCGGCCAGGTAAACTGGCTACGACCATCGAGCGCAACCGTGTGATCTGGCTGCACGTGTTGAAGGAGATGCCCGTCAACCAGCCGCCGCAGCCCTCCTCCGAGGGCGCCGCCGCGCGGCCGGCGTAAGCTACCTGCGCAGATGCCAGACCCGAACCCGGCGGTCGAACCGCAACCCGAGAGCATCCGCTTGGCCATGGACGAAGCCTGGCGCGATCACCATCACGCTCGCGACCAGACCTGGAAGGCTGTGCAGATGGAGGCGGTGATCGCAGCCGGCCTGGTCACCGTGGATGCCCAGTTCCACAGCGCCATCGCCACCACCCTTTTAGCGGCCCTGGTGGCCTTATCCGCGGTCTTCGGCATCTTGATCTCCCTGCACCACCGCGAGGTCGAGATTCGCAAACTCACCCACATCCTGCACTGCCAGCAGGCGCTCGGCTTGTGTCGGCCCGACCTCATCAATGACGTCTCGCCGCCTACCAAGCTGCGCTTGCGCGACGCCGTAAGGCCACGAGCACAGAGCACCGCGGTCTTCATCCTGAGGATTCACCTGGCAATCCTTTTCTTCGCGCTCGTGGTCGCTTCCGCCCGCTGGGTCACGCACTTGCGCGCCGGATCTCCCGGCCGCTGGTCTGCCATGACGCACGCGGCCAACGCCCCCGCGAATCCCGACGCCGCAGGGCGCCGGTGGTTACTCTGTCGTCGAGCTTCGGAGGGCGACGCGCCAGGGTGGCAACTTATGGATGAACCCCTGGGGGTTCGTTGCCCATTTGTGATCCGCTTGCGAGGCCGGATTCCCCGCCCTGCCAGCTAACCCGAGAGCCCAGGCCTGCTTTCCTGCTCCCTCGCCGCCAGCCCCTACTCGATCAAATCCACCAGCACCCGGTTGAAGCTGGTGCGGCTCAGCTTCGCGAGCGACCCGACGCGCCCGAAGGCGATGCGCAGCCCTTCCTCCCACTTCACTTCGCCAGGTCTACGCCCTTCACGAGGAGCCAGAGGGCTGGCGAAGACGCCGCGATGATGGGCGGCGGCATGACGGCAGGGAAGAGCATCGATGCGAGCCCGGGGGCGAAAAGCAGCGCGAAGCTGTTCAGCAGGTAGCAAACGCCGGCGGCCTGCATCAGGAATGCGAGGGTTTTCGGCAAGAAGCCGGATCGAAGAAGATCTGCCCGATTCCGAAGCCGTGGCCATGGGCACTGAGACAGACGTACGACAACGCACATAACTGCTGCGGCGTCCAGGCCGGCTTGCCTCCGCTAACCGGCCCGCCGCAGTCCTTCGTCTCCAGGTGGAGGCCGGGGAGCGGCGAATCGACCCCACCGCGCTTGAGAAGTTCGCGAAGGTGTACAGCAAGCCCGTCACCTTCTTCCTGAGCAGATACTAGCGCTGCGGGCCGTTTGTGGTCTTATCATCTTTGCGATCTCCTGATACCCTGCCAGGGTCGGCTCACCTGAGATTACGATGGGCTTCCAGCCCTCGCCGAAGAATACCGCCAATGCACCTTCAGGAATCTCCGCGGGAATCAGGCTCTTCAGGCCCAGCGCTTCGACTCTGCTGGTGAATCTCTGCCACAACCGCCCACGATCGGCGCCAGGGGGAATGATCAAAATAACTCTACTCTCATCACCGTGCTCGACTATTCTACCGAACTCCCAGACGATGGTTTCTGAATCTCCGATCATGAGACATGCAAACGAGCAACGCCGAAAGAATCCCAGGACTTCACTTTGCCAATCTTGCGTCTCGCAATATTTACGCACTGCACCGAGCCTAGGCAGTGCTTCCCCAGGGCGTCCCATTGCTACGACTGGCCCTACAATACCGATGCCTTTACACAGCACCTCTTCAAAAGTCCACTCTCGTGCTTCGGTCCAGAAGCTAGAATTCAACACTCGCCAGGTGAGAACCCTGCCCTTGCGCGCCTCGAGAGAGTACCGCCCAGTTGCACGCACGTCATCCATAACAAAAGGGCGAAGATACAGAATGGGGAGACGTTGATCAACTCGCTCGACCTCTTCAAATGTGGGGAGCATGTATCGCCGAGCCCCGACGAACATCTCGGCCCCCTTCTCGATTGTCTTGAATCCAATCACGCCGCAAATGACTGAGACCGCCAATGCATGGACATTGTTTGTAAAGAATATGACGAGGCACAGGGAGCCGACCTGCCACAAACCGAAGGCGACGAAACTCAGAAAGATACCGGCTGCACTAGCCTTGATATAAGGCCGCAGGACCAGCATTGATACAACGCCAGCAAGGCCAAATGCAGAAATCGCAACACAATAGTTTAAAGCCGCGCCGGACGATAGACTCATGAGCTGCGCCTTCGATGCGTGAGACGCTGGAGAGGATGCAAGGATAGCAAGATCGACAATCCGCCCAGAAGCCCTGAGGCTGGCAGAGATAGCGATGGCACCTAGTATTTTAGGTAGTAGAATCTGCACGTGAATCGGGGTGACCCGACTCGCGGCTCCCTGCAGCCGAATCAGCTCACAAGGCTCGCCCATCCGTTGCCTTCGCACAACTTTAGGGGGCCTCTAGATCGTCTCGCTCTGGTTCAGCTACCCCTTTCAGACCTGCGGCGATCGATCCGGCACAAAATCCAACGAAACCATATGCTACGGATGCAAAAAAACAGTTGAGATCAAATCCGCCATGCAGTACAGCCTCATAGGTGAAGACCCCAATCATCACCCCTGTCATGTCCCCCGTCCTAGATGATAGATGCGGTGGTGCCAGCGTGGCCGCCACGAACGATACTGCGAATGCGATGGCGACAGCAATCGGCAGGGCGAACCCCCAGAACGGCTTGAAGAGACCAGGAAAGGTGGCGAGCAGGTAGTCAATTCTCGTCACCAGCTGGACCAGCGCCGATCCCGCGATACTACCAAGGATAGCTGACGGAAAGTGAATTTCTTTCAACATGAGCTAGTCTCCTATTACGAAGCTAAACCGGAAAGAGTCATGGCTCCCCGGCTAGATCAGCTTCTGCTCGGCCAAGCGCCGGTAGTGCTCACCCAAGACCGTGAGCGTGCACGATTTCGACTCGATGGCGGCATGCCACATGTGAGGGGCGCCTACTGGCTTGACCAGATTGACCCGGTTGTAGTGCTGCAAGACCGCGAACTTCGCCGTGTTCTCGGGATCTGGAGGGGGTGCGCCCTCAGGTCGCCCCCTAACCTCGAGCTCGAACGAGGGATCGAGCCTGACCTCGAATCCCGGCTCGGGAAAAAACGCGGTCAGCTGCTGGAGCTCGGCCAGAGCAATGGGCGCCTGTACTCTTCGTAGTGAGACGAAACTCTTTACGTTGGTCTTGAAGACCGGCCGCTGCTTCCAAGGGCCAAGCGATTGATCGATGTGCGCATAGACACTGCCCGGTGTAACATCGCCGACTAGATTAGCGGCGGGGCCGTTCATCGCGTCGACGAACAAGGTTGTGAAGACGCCGCTTCCGTTCTCTTCGGAAGCGTATTGGTCTTTGGTCGAGGCCGTGAGAATCGTCATTCCTTCCGACAGCTCGGCCATCTGCTGGCCGCTGGGATTCCCGGCCACGCCCGAGTGACAGCTGTCGAGGACGATTACCTTGTTCCTCGCCTGCGATTCATTGGCCAGCGTGAGCACCTCGCCCAGAGAAAGGCCCTCATCGCCCCGTCGGCAGTCGCTGCCGCAGAGGTACCCGCCGGTCGCCTCGATGCGACCATGCCCGGCGAAATAGAGAAGCGCGATGTCGCTGTCGTCCGCAAAGAGTTGCTGTATACGACCCTTCAGCTGTGGCCGCGTGACCACGGTTTTCGCATCGCTGGCTGTGAGCAGCAGCACCCCGAAGTTAACGCTGCCATCGCTGTGCTTCTCCAGAACGCTTTTCATCGCATGCGCGTCGTTTACGCAGCCATGAAGGCAGGTGATGTGCGCGTAGTAGTCGACGCCCACAACAAGAGCTTTGCGCATGGCGACCTCCCGCAAGACCAGTGCGGCCCGCCGCACGGTTGTTGAGCTTGGGTCGAGCACCCTTCGTCGATGACCAAGATGCCCTGAGCCACTGTAAGAGACCCGGTGGCAGTCGGTTTGTTTAGAGCGCGTCAGGCAGCGACGCGACCACCCATTCCAGTCGAAGGCGACCACCGGCGCGTCACCGACAAGACCCATACCGACGCTCTGTTAGCCCAAAAGCGCGGTGCCACAGCCGGCGCCGTCGATTCCGCCCTGCGCCTCGCCGTGACGGAGGTCGCAGCCTTTCTCGATGCGGCCTTTCCTCGCTACCAAAGTGCCGCACTGTTGACCGTGCCGCTGACCCGGCTCCTGCAGCTCTACGGCGCCGAAGCTCTGCGCGCCGCTCTCGCCGAGGCCCTCGCCCGCAACACGCCGACCCTGGCCTCGGTCGAGTACCTGCTCTAAAAGCACCGCCGCGAGCACCAACGCCGCCCGCCGCTGCCCGTCGATCTGGCCGACCGCCCCGAGCTCGCCGCCTTGCACGTCCAACCCCTGTCTCAAGTGGACGCCAAATTTCCCCCCCTGCGCGACGTTAATTTTCCCCCTCCTGGGTTTAGTGGACCTGTCCGGGACAGGTCTCGGGTTTAACGCGGGCTGTTGGTTGCTGTAACTCCTCAAATAAAATGATATGTACCTCGTCGTTTAAAATGACGCTTTCAGCGCCTCGGAACGAGGAGAAGGTGGCTCGTCGAAACGGAGTGATGCATGTGTGCCGGCCTTCGCGAGGGTCGGCATTCTTGCGTCCCGTCAACTTTATGAATACTTCGCTACATAACAATCTAAAGGCAAGCAATAAACGACATGCGCCGCGGCCACGGCGCCGGCTTTAGCTCCGCGCGCTATTCGGCTCTCGTACCTGCCTCGCCGCGAATCGCCCGAAACCGGGCTCGGGCTGGCGTCCAGACTACGACCGCTCCAAGTAGACGTTCACCTGAGGTTTCAACGAGAGCGACGATGGACGCAGGAAGTTCGCCACGAGACTGCTCGGGGCAGCGGATGAGGAGAACACCTTCTTCCCCGCGCAGGTCGGAGGCCACGGCCAGCTGTCCAAAATCCTTGTCCTCAGTGAGCAGGACTCGGTGCTCGCGGCGGGAGCGAGCGAAGACTTCCCGAGCGGTAGGGCGGCCCTCAGGTTCCAGCTGCTCCCGCAAGAGGAGGTTCGAGGTCCAGCCGTCGCATCGGGGGGCACTTTCGCAGAGTACGGGGCGCTACTGGTTAGCCCGGGCTGGGAAGGGTGTCCTCAGAATGAGACGGCATAAAGGCAACACAACCCTGGGGGTGCGTGCATAAGTTGCCGGCATCTTGAAGAGGAGCGGTGAGGCGACGGCGGCGGGGTGCGCGGCAAGCAGGAGAGAGTGATCTCGTTCTCCAGGAAGGTACCTCCTCCACGCTTATCGATCCAGATTTGGTAGCCGTGGTTGTCGCAGACACTCGCGGTAGGAGCGAGCGAAGACTTCCCGGTCTGGCGCACCGCGACCATCCTCGATGACAGCGACCACGTCGTGGCCTGCAACCCCTGAGCGCCAGGACCACGCCGTAGTCACAGCTCTCGTCGGCCAGAAGGCGAACAAGGCCCCCCATCGCCCGTCAGGCCCGATGGGCAACGGTCTCGACGATCTCGTCGTTAGCTATGGCGTCGGCCGGCCGCCATACTCGCATCCTGCTAGCATGTGCTAGCATCGCCTTGGCTAGAGTTCCGGAGGCGCGCGCAGATGGCGAACCTGACCATTCGTAGACTCGACGACCAGACGTACGAACTCCTCAAAGAGCGGGCCGCGCGCGACGGAGTGTCCATGGAAGAGGAGGCACGCCGCATCCTGGCCAGGGCCGTCGCACCGCCGGCCCGCCTGGGAGATATTTTCATGAAGACATTCGGTGCCGCTCGGGGCCTCGACCTGAGCCTGCCTGCACGCCAGCCGCACGAGCCACCGGATCTCGAGTAACCGCGCAAGTCCGGGCCATGGTCATCGTCGACACCAACATCGTCGCGGAGGTCATGAGAACTTCTCCCGCGCCAGCCGTTGTGGCATGGTTCAACGCCCAGGACTCGGCGTCGCTCTTCCTGACCGCCATCACCGTGGGCGAGATTCGGTACGGCCTCCGCATCATGCCCAAGGGCCAGCGCCGCCAGACCATTGAGCAGGGCTTCGAGCAGATCATCGCGACCGCCTTTGCCGGCCGCATTCTGGCCTTTGATGAGCAAGCGGCTGTGCATTATGGAGAGGTGATGGGGCGGCGCAAGGAACTCGGCCGGCCGCTCAGTGTGCCTGACGGCCAGATCGCCGCGCTTGCCCGCCTGCACATCTTCGCCGTCGCCACCCGCAACGTCCGAGATTTCCTCGACTGTGGCGTCGAGCTGGTTGATCCCTTTCTGCCGTCGGCGCCAGGCTGAACGCGCATGAGCTCGCCGGGCTCGGGCGCACACCCTGATCCGCCGCCGCGCAGTCATTGTGACGGCCGGAGTCCGCTGATCGGCTGTGACGCTGGTCACAGGGCGGCCGCGGCCGCCGCGCTAAAGTCCGGGCGATGCCGAGGCTCGCGGCCGCACTAGCCCTCGCCGCACGGGTCCTCGCCGCGCTGGCGCTCGCCGCGCCGGCGCCGGCGACGGCGCAGGCCGTGGGCGGCACCCTCCCCCAGCCGCTGCCGCTCTTCCCGCGCGACAACTGGTGGAACACCGACGTCAGCGGAGCGCCGGTCGATCCGAACAGCGCCAGCTTCATCGCCTGGATCGGCGCGACACGCGGCATGCATCCGGACTTCGGCGGCGACGTCGATCCCACCGATCCCACCAACCCGAACATCTACGGCTTTCCCTACATCACCGTTCCCGGCAACCAGCCGCTGCAGCCGGTCACCTTCGTCCTCTCCGGCGACCAGAGCGACAGCGGCGCGGCGGGTCACCCGCCCGGCTATCCGATTCCTGCCCAGGCCGAGACCCAGGCCAAGTGGATCGAGGGCGGCACCCCTGGCGGCGGCACCAGCATGGACTACCACATGCTGATCGTGGACACCGACAACCGCATCCTCTACGAGCTGTACCAGGCTCACTGGAACGTGGACCACTGGGAGGCAGGCTCGGGCGCCATCTTCCAGCTCGACAGCGATGCCCGCCGCCCCGACACCTGGACCAGCGCCGACGCCGCCGGCCTCGCCATCCTGCCGGGCCTGGTGCGCTACGACGAGGCGTTCGGCAGCGGGCCGATCCAGCACGCCTTTCGCTTCACGCTCCGCGACAGCAACGGCTACGTCTATCCGGCCTCGCACGTCGCCGGCTCGAACTCCCAGGCGCTGCCGTTGGGCGCCCGCCTGCGCCTCAAGGCCACGGTGGACATCTCGGGCTACACCCCCGAGGTGCAGCGCATCTTCCAGGCGATGAAGACCTACGGGCTCATCCTCGCCGACAACGGCTCCGACATGTACGTCCAGGGCACCTACGACACCCGCTGGGACAACTCCGTCCTGAACCCGGCCTTCGGCAGCATCCAGGCGAGCCAGTTCGACGTCATCCAGTTCGGCTGGCGGCCGCCGGTCGCCAGCTCCGGCGGCCCCTACCGCTTCTACACGCTGCCGCCGTGCCGGCTGCTCGACACCCGCAACCCCGACGGCCCCCACGGCGGCCCCGCGGTCCCGCCCGGCGGCCAGCGGGTGATCGTCGCCGCCGGCCAGTGCGGCGTCCCGGCCACCGCCAGGGCGCTGGCCGCCAACGTCACGGTGGTCGCGGCGCCGCAAGCCGGCTTCCTCGCCTTCTTCCCCGGGGACGGCCAGGTGCCCGCCACCAGCACTATCAACTTCACCGCCGGGCGGGTGCTTGCCAACAACGCGGTGCTCGCCCTGGCCACCTCGGGCTCCGGCACCGTGGCCCTGAGCAACGGCACCGCCGGCCGCGCGGTGAACGTGGTGCTCGACGTCAGCGGTTACTTTCAGTAGAGCCTTGGCAGTACTTATCCCGCGGGGCCCGCGGCGGCGCCGTCGCGGCATGTCGCCGTGATATCTTCAACGCCCCGTGGCTGCACCTCCCCGCTCCTCGACCCAGCTCGACTTCGCACCCTCCGGGTTCTTCGTTTTTCGCACGCCGCTGCTGCCTTTCGAAGAGGTCGAGCAGTGGAGCGCCGGCCTCGCCGCGCCGGCCGCCGCCGCCGCTACGGCGGGTGCCGATTCCACCCCTCTCGCCGACGCCCTGGCCGCCGACCGCGCCCTCCTGCGCGCCCGCCTCAGCAACCTGCTCGAGCGCCCCGAGGTGCAGGAGGCGCTGTTCGTCGCCTCGCCGTCCCTGGCCGACGCCCTGGACATCTGGCGCCGGGAGCCCGACGGCAAGAAGGGACAGCGCGCCGAGCGCGCACTGGTGCGCTATTTCCTGCGCATGGCGGCGCGCGCTACCCCGTTCGGCCTCTTCTCGGGCTGCTCGACCGCGCTGCTCGCGGCCACCGCGCCGGGTGCCGCGCCCGACGCCAGGGTGATGGATGCGCCAGGCGCGGGCGCGGGCCTGCCGCCGGCCGCGGACGCCGCCGGGCCGCGGACGCGGCTGGTGCTGCAACCGCGCGCCGCCTACCGCCGCCACACCCGGCTGGACATGGACTACCTGTTTGCGCTGTGCGAGGAGCTGGAGCGCGACGCGGGCATGCGCCGCGAGCTGCGATACCGGCCGAACTCGAGCCTCTACCGCGCCGCCGGACGCCTGCGCTACGCCGAGGCCCGCCTGGACGACAAGGTGCGCTCCCATCACCTGGTGGCTGTCGAGTCCTCCGACTACCTCGAGGCCACGCTCGAGCGGGCACGCGGCGGAGCGCGCGCCGCCGACCTTGCCGCGGCGCTGGTGACCACCACGGAAAGCGGCGAGGGCGCCGCTGCGGAAGGCGGCGAGGGCGCCGCCGATCCCCAGCTCGAGATCTCGCAGGAGGACGCCGACGCCTTCCTCGCCGAGCTGATCGACAGCCAGGTCCTGGTGTCCGACCTGTCGCCGCCGGTGACCGGCCCGGAGGCCATCCACGACCTGGTCGACCACCTGGCCGGTCTCGACGCCGGGCAGGAGGCCGCACAGCGGTTGGCGGCGGCCCGCGACGCCCTGGCCGCGCTCGACGCCGGCAGCGTCGGCGCGCCTGCCGACCGCTACCGGGCCATCGCCGCCGACCTGGAGGCGCTGCCGACGAAGGTGGAGATGGCGCGCCTCTTCCAGGTGGACATGATAAAGCCGCCTGCCGAGGCGAGCCTCGGAGAGGAGGTGATCGCCGAGATCCTGCGCGGCACCGACCTCCTGCGCCGGCTCTCGGGCCGCGCGCGCTCCGAGAGCCTCGAGCGCTTTCGCAAGGATTTCCAGGAACGCTACGGCGAGCAGCGCGAGGCGCCGCTCGTCGAGGTGCTCGACGAGGAGATCGGCATCGGCTTCGAGCGCTCCTCCGAGGTCGGCGCCGAGGCGTCGCCGCTGTTGCGCGGCCTGGCCCTGTCGCCGCCGGCCGCCGATCCCTCCTTCCCCTGGGGTCCGCGGCAATCGGTGCTGCTCGCCAAGCTGCAAGAGGCCCAGGCCGCCGGCCGGCAGCAGATCGACCTCACCGCCGCCGATCTCGACCTGATGGCGCCGGCCGGCAGCGGCGAGCCGCAGGCCTTTCCGGACGCCTTCCAGGTGCTGGTGACCGTCGCCGCCGCTTCGCCCGAAGCGCTCGACCGCGGCGACTTCCAGCTGCTGATGGGCAGCGCCGGCGGCCCCTCGGGCGCCCGCCTGCTGGGGCGTTTCTGCCACGCCGACGACCTGCTGTGCGAGCAGACCCGCCGGCACCTGCGGGCCGAGGAAGCCCTCCACCCGGAGGCGATCTTCGCCGAGATCGTCCACCTGCCCCAGGGGCGCATCGGCAACATCCTGTCGCGGCCGGTGCTGCGCGACCACGAGATCCCGTTCCTCGGCCGGTCCGGCGCCGCCGACGATCGCCAGATCCCGGTGACCGACCTGCTGGTGTCGGTGCGCGGCAACCGCATCGTGCTGCGCTCGCGGCGCCTCGGCCGGGAGGTCATCCCGCGGCTGACCAGCGCCCACAACTTCTCGATGCGCAGCCTCGGCATCTACCGGTTCCTCTGCACCTTGCAGGGCCAGGAGATCCTGGGCGGCGTCGCCTTCAGCTGGGGCCCCCTGGAGAGCGCGCCCTTCGTGCCGCGGGTCACCCATGGGCGGCTGGTGCTCGCCCGCGCCGGCTGGTGGATGACGGGCGACGAGATCAAGCAGCTGGCCAAGGCCGCCGGAGCGGACCGCTACGCCGCCACGCAGGAGTGGCGCCGTCGCCGCCGGCTGCCTCGCCTGGTCACCCTGGCCGACGGCGACAACGAGCTGCTGGTCGACTTCGACAACGCGCTGGCCATCGACGCCTTCCTCGACGTGGTGGAAGAGCGCGAGCGGGCGCGTCTGCACGAGCTGTTCCCCGGACCCGAGGCGCTGATCGCCCGCGGCCCCGAAGGCCGCTTCGTGCACGAGCTGGTGGTGCCCTTCCATCGCCTGCCGCGGCCGGCCGCCGCGGTCCAGACCGCGGCAGCGGCCGCCGGCAACGGGCTCGCCGTCCGCCGCTCCTTCCCCCCTGGCTCGGAGTGGCTCTTCGCCAAGCTCTACACCGGCACCGCCACTGCCGACCGGGTGCTGCGCGGCGTGCTGGCGCCGATGGTGCGCCAGGCGCTCGCAGCGGGCTGGATCGACGGCTGGTTCTTCATCCGCTACGGCGATCCCGAGTGGCACGTGCGGGTGCGCTTCCACGGCGACCCGGCCGCGTTGACCTCCCGCGTGCTGCCGGCCCTGCACGCGGGCGTGGGGCCGCTGATCGACGACGGCGGGCTGTGGAAGCTGCAGCTCGACACCTACGAGCGCGAGGTGGAGCGCTATGGCGGACCGCTCGGCGTCGGCCTGGTCGAGCGCCTGTTCCAGGCCGACAGCGAGGCGGTGCTCGAGATCCTCGACATGCTCGAGGGCGACGAGGGAGCCGACGTGCGCTGGCGCCTCGCCTTCTACGGCGTCGACGCGCTGCTCAACGACCTCGGCCTCGACGCCGAGGCCAAGCTCTCGGTGCTGTCGCGCATGCGCCAGAGCTTTGCCGAGGAGTTCGCCGGACCGGCCGGCGGCGACGGCAAGAACGTCAAGGCCTTGCAGGTGCAGCTCGACCAGCGGTTCCGCACCGAGCGGCCCAAGCTCGATCCGCTGCTCGACGCCGGCGGCGACCCGCAGAACGACTTCGCGCCGGCCTTGGACGTCTTTGCCCGGCGCTCCGGCGCCATCGCCCCGATCATCGCCGAGCTGCGCGGCCTCGAGCGGGATGGCAAGCTGCTGGGCGCCCTGGGCGACATGGCGGTGAGCCTCGCCCACATGCACGTCAACCGCTTCATCCGCTCCGCCGCCCGCGCCCACGAGATGGTGCTCTACGATTTCCTCTTCCAGACCCACCGCTCCCGGGCTGCCCGCGCCCGCAAGGGGCAGCCGGCGGGGAGTCCTAAGACTTCGGCGGCACTGACGCCAGCAGGACCCGATCCCAGGCCGGCTCGACCGGACTGAGCGCGCCCAGCAGGGCGAGGCCGATGCCGGTGGCGCCGGTCAGAAACCCCGGGTCGGTCACCCAGCCCAGCTCCGGCTCGGGGGCGGTGATGTCGCCGATCGGGCGCCACGACTGCCAACCGCAGATGCCCTCGCCGGGCCGGCGCAACGCCAGGAGACGATCGAGCCAGGCCAGCGCCTCGGCCTTGAAGACCTCCTCGCCGGTGGCTTGGAAGAGGCGGTTGTAGAGATGAACCAGGCCGGCGGCACCGTGGCACAGGCCGCCGTCCATGACGCCGCCTTGGTCGCGGGGACGCGACGCCGCCGCCTTGGCGGTGGCGATGGCCTGACGCTCCCATTCCGGCTCGCCGGCGGCGCGCGCCGCGATCAGCAGCGTCGTGGCGATCCCCGGGTCGCCGTAGCACCAGGCGAGCCGGGACGGGTGCGCCTCGCCGTCGGGCGCCAACGAGTAGGCATAGCAGGACGGCGAGCCAGGCGGCAGGGCCTGGCGAAGGAGCCAGGTGACCGCACCCGCGAGCAGCTCGCGCGCCTCCCCCGCCGCCAGACCGGTGGCCACCATCTCGCCGAGAATGCCGACCACGCCCGGCACGCCGTGCGCCACGCCAAGGTTGTAAATGCCCTGCGGGTACTTCGCCGCCTCGCTGGCCAGCATCTGTTCCGGCGGCGTGCGCCAGGTGATGCCGCCGTCGCGAGGCTCGGCGAGCTCGCCCAAGCGCCGGACGACGCTCTCGGCAGCCGCCTCGCCCATGGCGCGCGGCGCGCGCTCGACCGCCCAGACGCCAAGGCCCACCAGGCCGGAGATGAGATCGTAGTCGTCCAGCCATGGGCTGCGCTCGAGATACGAGGCCAGCGCCGCCGCCACCTCCTCCCCGGGGTCTTCCTCGCCGGGCGCGGGGGGCTCGAGCAGCCGGCCGGTGAGATGCTCGAGCGCCCAGGCGGTTCCCGAGAAGCCGCCATAGAGCCCCGGCACTGTCAGCGTCTCGCCGGTCGCCTGGATCGCGGCCTCGAGATGCGTCACGGCACGCTCGTCGTGGCCCTCTCCCGGCCGCGCCTGGTCGAGGTAGTGGAAGAAGAGAGCCTTGCCCGCCGGTCCGTCGGCGAGCGACTGCGATCGCGGGGCGTCCGCGGCATCGGCGTCCGCGGACGGTGCCAGGGCCGCGGCGATGGCGTCGAGCGCCTGCTCGACGGCGTCGTTCTGGGCGAGCGCCTGGCCGTCCGGGAGGATCGGGACCCAGGGGCCCCGGGGCGCTGTGGAATCCATGAGCGGTAACTCCGTGCGGTGCGAACCCCAACCTGGCCGGCGGCCAGCCTCGGCGGCGGCGGCCGCCGCAGTCTAACCTGATTTCGCGAGGCCGGCCGGCCCGCCTGCTGATATCCTGCGGCCCATTCTCCGGGGAGGCCCCAGCGTCCGATGAGCGAGAGCCCGGCAAGGCAGCGCGCCCACCTGCGAGCCATCGCGCGGCAGGCGATGATCGATCGCGACCTGGAACCCGACTTTCCCCCGGCGGCCATGGCCGAGCTGGCGCGCATCCAGGGACCGGCGCGGCCGCCGGCTCCCGGCGGCGACCACCCCGGCGGGAAGGCCGGCGAGACGATCCGCGATCTGCGCCAGCTGCTGTGGTGCTCGATCGACAACGACGACTCGCGCGACCTCGACCAGCTGTCGGTCGCCGAGGCCCTGGGTGCCGGCGGCGACCACCCTGGTGGGAGGGCCGGCGAGGGCGGACCCGGCGGCGGCGCCATCAAGGTGCTGGTGGCGGTGGCGGATGTCGACGCGGTGGTCGCCAAGGGCTCGGCGCTGGACGATCACGCCGGCCACAACACCACCAGTGTCTACACGGCCGCCGAGATCTTTCCGATGCTGCCCGAGCGGCTGTCCACCGACCTGACCTCCCTGGGCGAGGGCGAGGACCGGTTGGCGATCGTGGTCGAGATGGTGGTCGAGCCCGACGGTTCGGTGTCGAGCTCCACGGTCTACCGGGCCTGGGTGCGCAACCAGGCCAAGCTCGCCTACAACGGCGTGGGGGCCTGGATCGAGGGCAAGGGCCCGGCGCCGCCGCGCCTCGCGGCGGTCCCTGGCCTGGATCGCCTGGCGCGGCTGCAGGACGCCGCCGCCCAGCGCCTGCGTGCCCTGCGCTACCAGCGCGGCGCCCTGGCACTCCAGACCCTGCAAAGCCGGCCGGTGTTCTCGGGGGACCAGCTCACCGGTCTCGAGCTCGAGGTCGAGAACCGCGCCAAGCAACTGATCGAAGACTTCATGATCGCCGCCAACGGCGCCACCGCCCAGTTCCTGGCGGCCCACGGGCTGCCGTCGGTGCGGCGCGTGGTGCGCACCCCCAAACGCTGGTCCCGCATCGTCGAGCTGGCCGCCGCCCGCGGCGAGAAGCTGCCGGCCGACCCCGACGCGGCGGCGCTCTCCGGCTTCCTCGAGCGCCAGCGCCAGAAGGACTCGCTGCGCTTCCCCGACCTGTCGCTGACCGTGGTCAAGCTGCTGGGCTCGGGCGAGTACGTCGCCGAGGCGCCCGGCGGCGAGGCGCCAGGGCACTTCGGCCTCGCGGTGCGCGACTACACGCATTCGACCGCCCCCAACCGCCGCTTCCCCGACGTCCTCACCCAGCGCCTGCTGAAGGCGGCGCTCGCCGGCCGCCCGTCGCCGTATCCGCTCGCCCAGCTCACGGCGCTCGCCACCCGCTGCACCGAAAAGGAGGACGACGCCCAGAAGGTCGAGCGGCGCGTCCACAAGTCCGCGGCGGCGATGCTGCTCGCCACCCACGTCGGCCAGTCCTACGACGGCGTGATCACGGGCGCCTCCGACAAGGGGACGTGGGTGCGCATCTTCCAGCCGCCGGTCGAGGGCCGCCTGGTGCACGGCTTCGCAGGCCTGGACGTCGGCGACAAGGTCCACGTCCGCCTGGCGCTCGCCGACGTCGATCGCGGCTTCATCGACTTCGTGCGCTGACTCTGCAATGCGCCGCCTGCACCTGACCACTGCCGGAGAGAGCCACGGCCCGGGGCTCACCGCCACGCTTCTGGGACTGCCGGCCGGCCTTCGCGTCGACGCCGCGCTGCTGGCCCGCGATCTCGCCAGGCGCCAGCACGGCTTCGGCCGCGGCCGGCGCATGCAGATCGAGGCCGACGCCGCCGAGATCCGCGGCGGCGTGCGCGGCGGGGTCACCCTGGGCTCGCCGCTGGCGCTGTGGATCGCCAACCGCGACTATGCCAACTGGGAGAAGGTGATGGGGCCGGGCGCCGGCGACGTCGATCCGCGCCTCGCCGAGCTGCGCCGCCTGAAGGCCCCGCGGCCCGGCCACGCCGACCTGGCCGGCGGCCTCAAGTACCTGCACCGCGACCTCCGCGACGTGCTCGAGCGCGCCTCGGCGCGCGAGACGGCGGCGCGGGTCGCCGCGGGCGCCTTCGCCAAGATGCTGCTCGCCGAGCTGGCCGGCACCGAGGTGCGCAGCGGCGTGCGGTCGCTCGGCACGGTCGGCGCGAGCGCCCCGCCACCCTGCTGGGACGACCTGCTGCGCATGGACGACGGCTCGCCTCTGCGCGCCGCCGACCCGGCGCTCGAACCCGAGATGGTGCGGCTGGTCGAGCAGGCCCAGGCGGCGGGCGACACCCTGGGCGGCGCGGTGACGGTGATCGCCCACCGTGTGCCGGCCGGCCTCGGCTCGCACACGCACTGGGACGAAAAGCTCGACGGCCGCCTGGCGCAGGCGGTGATGTCGGTGCCGGCGGTCAAGGCCGTGGAGATCGGCGATGCGCTCGCCGCCAGCCGCGGCTTCGGCAGCGCCGCCCACGACACCATCCTGCCGGCCTCGCCGGCTGCGCTGCCTGCGATGGCCGCGGTGCCTGCGATGGCCGCGGCCACCGCGGCCGACACCCCGGCCCACGCCCGCCCCGCGGCCGGCCGGTTCGCCCGCGGCGGCAACCGCGCCGGCGGCCTCGAGGGCGGCATCACCAACGGCGAGGACGTGGTGGTGACCGCTTACAAGAAGCCCATCGCCACGCTGCGGCGAGGGCTCCCCAGCGTCGATCTCGATACCCTGACCCCGCATGCCTCGCAGTACGAGCGCAGCGACGTCACCGCGCTGCCGGCGGCGGGCGTGATCGCCGAGGCGATGGTGGCGCTGGTCCTCGCCGATGCGCTGCTCGAAAAGCTGGGAGGCGACTCGATGACCGAGCTGCGCGCCCATTTCGCCGCCACCTTGGCCCAGCAGCAAGCCTGGCCGCACGAGCCGGCGCGGGCATAGACGCTCTGGCGCGCCGTACGTATAACAAAACGAGCAGACCCTCACGAGATTCGTCTCCGTCCCCCAGGTTCTGCTCCTCCCGACGGTCCGTACCAGGCCGTCGGGAGGTCCCTTCCGCGCCGCCGTCCAGCCCGTCGCGACAATGCCCCGGGACTGCCGCACGCGAGCCGCCGCGAGAGCCCGGCCGAACGGGGCGGGCCGGCCGGCCCGCTATAATGCAGCCATTGTCCGACGCCTTGTGGAGAGACCCGATCTCCCGAAGCCCAGCCGCCGGCCCTTGCCGCCGGCCGGCGGCCCGTCCCGCCGCCGCCGGCGCCCCGGGCGCTTGCGGACGCCGCCGCCTGGCCCCGGCGCTGGGCGCCGGCTTGGGTTGCCTGCTGCTGGCGGCCGCCGCGGCCGCACCCACGGCGGCGGCGTCCGGAACCGGCCAAGGCGCCGAGACCGGCCCCCTCGCGACAGCCGGGCCGGCCCCGCAGACCGCGCCGGCCGATGCGCCCGCGCCCACGACGCGGCTGATCGATCAGGAGACGATGGAGGCGGCCGTCGCCGGCAAGAAGGTCGGCGCCGTCCACATCGTCACCGAAAACATCTTCGACCCCAAGAGGCCCGGCGAGCGCCGCCGGCTGTTCCGGCTCGTCAACCGCCTGCACCGCACCACCCGCCCCGAGGTGATCCAGCACCAGCTGCTGTTCCAGACCGGCGACCCCTTCTCGCCCGAGACCGTGCGCGAGAGCGAGCGGCTGCTGCGCGGCAACCGCTACCTGTACGAGGCCACGATCCGCCCGATCGCCGAGGACGCCGGCAAGGTCGATCTCGAGGTGCTGACGCGGGACGTCTGGACGCTGCAGGCCGGGCTCGGCTTCCGCCGCGCCGGCGGCACCAACAGCACCACCTTCGACCTCGAGGACGAGAACTTCCTGGGCACCGGCAAGGACATCGAGGTGGCCCGGACCTCGGACGTCGACCGCACCTCGCGGCTGGTGCGCTACCGCGATCCCGCGCTGTTCGGCAGCCACGGCCTGGCCGACCTGACCTTTGCCGACAACAGCGACGGCAACGCCCGCGCCGTCGAGATCGCGCGGCCCTTCTACGCGCTCGACACCCGGTGGGCCCTGGGCGTCTCCGCGCTCCACGACCTGCAGATCGATCCCCTCTACGACAGCGGCGAGATCGTCGACCGCTTCTCGGCGCGGCACGACTTCCTGGAGGTCTACGGCGGCCTTTCCCCCGGCCTCTTCGACGGCGTCACGCACCGCTTCCGTCTCGGCTTCACCTACGACCGCACCCTCTTCGCCGCGGTGCCGGGCTACCTGCCGCCCGACCGGCCGGCCGCCGACCGGACGCTCGCCTATCCCTGGATCGGCTACGAGCTGGACGAGGACGGCTTCGTCACCGTGCGCGACTTCGAGCAGATCCAGCGCATCGAGGACGTGAACCTTGGGCGGGTGATCTCGGTACGCGCCGGCTGGTCCTCGCCGCTCTTTGGCGGCGACCGCAGCCGGCTCGTCCTCAACGGCACCGCCAGCGACGGCTGGGCCTTCGGGCCGCGCCAGATCCTGCTGCTGAGCGCCGGCCTGTCAGGCCGGCTGCGCCAGGGCAGCATCGAAAACGGCCTCGCCAGCGCCGGCGCCCGCTACTTCGTGCGCACCTTCGGCCACGGCCTCTTCGTCGTCAAGGTGCAGGGCGACGTGGCCGAGAGGCTCGACTTCGACAACCAGCTGCTGCTGGGCGGCGACACCGGCCTGCGCGGCTATCCGCTGCGCTACCAGGCCGGCGACCGCCGCTTCCTGCTCAGCCTCGAGCAGCGCTTCTACACCAGCCGCGAATACTTCCACCTGGTCAACGTCGGCGCCGCGGCGTTCTTCGACGCCGGGCGCGCCTGGTTCGTCGAGGCGCCGCCGGCTTACCTCGCGCCGGCGCTCGCCGCCGGTCAGCGGCAGCTGTTGAAGGACGTGGGCGCCGGCCTGCGCCTGGGGTCCAGCCGCTCCTCGCGCGGTGCGGTCGTCCACCTCGACGTCGCCTATCCCATCGACCGCAGCCGCTCGATCAAGACCCTGCAGTACCTCGTCACCACCAGCCAGACCTTCTGAACCGGCGGGAACCGCCACCAGCACCGCGAGGGTTGCGACATGAGCCAGAAAGCCAGCTTGCGCTACGCAGTCGCCGCCTGCCAGGTCGATTTCGGCAACCCTGCCGACCGCACCGGCATCAAGCCCCACACCGACCGCATGCTGGCGATGATCGACCAGGCGGTTTCAGGTTACTCGCCCTTCCTGCCCGTCAAGCTGGCGGTCTTCCCGGAGTTCGCGCACGCCGCACCGGTCTATCCCACCGCCCGCGAGCTGCTCGCGAAGCTGGCGATCCCGATTCCCAACGAGCACACCGAGCGCTACGCGGCAAAAGCCCGCGAGCACGGCATCTGGATCCAGACCGGCACCTTCCTCGAAAGCGACGACCGCTACCCCGGGGCGGTGTTCAACACCACCTGCCTGATCGGCCCCGAGGGCCTGCTCAGCCGCTACCGCAAGGTCAACCCGTGGATTCCCTGGGAGGTTCACGCCAGCCCCCATGACCTGCCGGGCTACGCCGACGAGATGTTTCCGGTGACCGCGACGCCGATCGGCAACCTGGGGGTCGCCATCTGCTACGACTGGCTGTTTCCCGAGACGCTGCGCCAGCTCACGGCCAACGGCGCCGAGGTCCTGATCCGCGTCTCGGCCTACATGGACCCGTGGGGCGCGACGGCGCCGATGGATTGGTGGACGGTGGTCAACCGGTGCCGCGCGCTCGAGAACGTCGCCTACGTGGTGGCTGCCAACCAGGCGGCAAGCCTCTCGCACTATCCGCCCTTCTCCTGGCCGGGAGGCAGCATGGTGGTCGATTTCGAGGGGCGCGTGCTGGCGCAGGCCGACCCGGGGCCGGGCGAGAAGATCGTCGTCGCGACGATCGACGTCGACGCGCTGCGCCACGAGCGCGCCACCCGGCGCGGCCACCAGACCTTCGGCCACCTGCGCAGCGAGTGCTATCCGATGTACCGGCAGAGCTACTACCCGCCGGGGCGCGGCGCCGACCGCGAACAGCTGGCGATCGCGCCCATCGATGCCGCGATCGCCGAGACCAAGGAGCGCCTCGGCTACCGCTGAAACGAGACCGCACGGCGAGGACGTCTAACCCGGCTCCAGCAATTCGCCGAGGGGCCGGTAGCGCGCCAGGGTCGCCAGCTGCCCGCGCGCGCGAAGCAGCGGATAGGCGCGGGCCAGCGCCTCCGTGCACGGCCTTCTCACCAGGCTCTCCCAGGCGGCCGCGAGGCCGCCGCCCGCCACCCCAAGCTGGCGCTCCGCGATCGGCCGCAAAAATTCGCGGACACCCAACTCGTACGGGCAGGTGTGATGGCGCGTCATCAGCGCGCCGGCGACGCCGCTCGCCATGGCCTCGGCCTCGCGCGGCCCGAGGTGAGGCAGCAGGCGGGCCACGAGCTGCGGACGATGCAGGTTGATCATGGTCGAAGCGAAGCAAAAGCCGGCCAGCGCGTCGAGCTCGAGGTGTGCCTCCGCCGGCTCGCGGCGGCAGGTTTCGAGACCGCGGGGAATCGCACCAGGAAATGGATGAAAGAGCTCGCGCAGGAAGTAGATCGCCCGGCCGGCGCCATGCCAGTAGTTAGCGGTCAGGAGCGCATCGCGGGCTCGCAGCCGCGCCTCGACGGGGCCGTGGAGGCGCGGCAGGAAGCGGCGCACCATCAGCCCCATGGCTTCGAAGGCAACCGGCGCGAACTCCGGCCGCGAGTTGTCCTTCACCAGGCCGGAAAAATGGTCCAGTGCCAGGTCGAACGCTGCGTCGGGGCTGTCGGGACGCAGCGGCCCGAGCAACCGCTTCGCCAGGGCCATTCCCAACCCCGTGTGCAGCAGGATCTGGCTCTGCTCGGGAAGCCAGCGTGCCTCCTCGCCGCAGAGCAGCTGCCGCGGCTCCTCGCCGGCCCGCCAAAAACGCTTGACGAAGTCATAGCAGAGGCGCTCGAGCAGGAACGCCGTGTGCCCGGGGTCGCGCCGGTAGGCGCCGGCAACCAGCGACGTCAGGTCCCGCCTGCCGCGCAACGCCCTGGGCTGCGGATGGATACGCACCAGGTAATACGCGACGAGCTTGCTGCCGAGCTCCTGCAGACCGGCGCTCAGCTCGCGTGCGAAGGCGGGGGCTGCCCATCCTGACCGCCAGCCGGCGGCTGGCGGCGATTCGACGCCGGCCATCGCGCGCGCCTCCTCGAAGGTTCGACCAGGAAAACCCATACGCTGATAGAACGAAAAATGTCTCCCTGGTAGATCAGGTGCATTGGCCGGCAAAATGTTACACGAGCGCAGTTTTGTCATTCAGCGTAAAGTGCTGCACGACAGGTGACGGCGCTGCACGACACCGCACACGAGACCTTGCAATCCGGGGGTTGAATCAAATGCGGTCGGCAGCACTCGCGCAAGAGAGTCGATATATCGATCGCAACGAGAGGACGGATTATCCGCTTGCATTTGCGACCGCGCCACGCCGCGCGACTCAGAACCGGCCTTCGGCCCTGGCGCGGTAGCGGCGGCTGAAGGTCAGCACCGAGCCGTCGCGCAGGATGACGCGGGCATCGCCGTGGAACCAGGGCTGCAGCTCGCGGACGGCTTCCAGGCGAACGATCTCGGAGCGATTGAGGCGCAGGAACCGGGCGGGATCGAGGCGCCCTTCGAGGTCGCGGAGCGTGCCGCGGCGGCAATAGTCCACCCCCGCGGCCAGGAAGCGCAGGTAGTTGCCCTCGGCGCGGATCAGGTCGATCTGGTCGACGGCGAGGAGCGACTGGCGGCCCTCGCCGCGGTCCACCAGCAGCTGGCGCGGATACTCGGGGGCGGGGCGCACGGCGGCGAGCAGGCGCTCGATGCGCGCCGCAAGATCGCCGGCGCTCCCGCTTGCCGCCTCGCCCGACGCCTCGCCGGCCGCGGCCGGAGCGGCGGCCGGAGACGGTGCCGGCGGCGCGAGCTGGCGGCGAAGGCGGTCAAGGAGCTGGCGCAGCCGCGAGGGGGCGAAGGGCTTGAGCAGGTAGTCGAGAGCGTGGACCTCGAAGGCGCGCAGGGCATGCTCGTCGAAGGCGGTGACGAACACCACCAGCGGCATGGCCTGGACACCCACCTCGGCGATGACGCCGAAGCCGTCGAGCCTGGGCATCTGGATGTCGAGGAACACCACGTCAGGGGCGGCGTCGCGGATGGCCGCGACCGCCTCGACGCCGTCGGCGGCTTCGGCGACCACCGCGAAGTCCGCTTCGCGGCCGAGGAGCTCGCGCAGCTTGCGCCGCGCCGGGCGCTCGTCGTCGGCGATGAGCGCCCGGATCATGGCGGCGGCGGCGCGGCGGCGATGGCGCCGGCGGCGTGGCGCAACGGCAGCAGGGCGCGGACCAGGAAGCCGCCCTCCGGACGGTGGCCGGCGCTGAACAGCTGGGCGTCGCCGTAGAGCAGCTGCAGGCGTTCGGCGGTGGCGGAAAGGCCCAGGCCCCGGGGCACCCCGGCCACTGCGGCCGCAGTGGCAGGTGCGGCGGCGGCACGAGCGGTGCCGGCGGCGGCGCCTGGTGCGGCGGCGCCGCCGGCACCGTCATCCTCGACCTCGAGCAGCAGGCGGCCGTCCTGCCGGCGGGCGCGCACGGCGATGGCGCCGCGGCCGGCGCGCTCGGCGCTGCCGTGGCGGATGGCGTTCTCGACGAGCGGCTGCAGCAGCAGCGACGGGACCAGCAGGGAGGCGGCGCCGGGCTCGACCTCGATGGCGACGGCGAGGCGGTCGCCGAAGCGGGCGCGCTGGATGGCGAGGTAGCGGTCGAGCAACGCCAGCTCCTCGCCGAGCGGCACCTCGTCGGACCGGGCCGTGCGCAGCGAGGCGCGCAGCAGCTCGGCGAGCTGGTCGAGCATCTCGTCGGCGGCGGCCGGGTCGTCGTACATCGCCGCCGAGATGGTGTGCAGGGCGTTGAACAGGAAATGGGGCTGCAGCTGCAGCCGGAGGTTCTGCAGCTGGCTGCGGGCGAGGCTGCTCTCGAGGCGGGCGGCGCGCAGCTCGCGCTCGCGCGCCGCGTCGAGGGCCGCGAAGGCGTGGATGCCCGCCATCACGATGCCGATCCAGACCACCTGCAGCGGCAGCTCCATCAGGTAGCGCAGCGGCATCACGCCATAGTCGTAGGCGCCCAGGCCGGCAAGCGGGAAGAGCAGGCTGCGCAGGCCCCACATGAGCGTCGTCGCGGCGGCGCCGAAGACGAGCACCGCCAGCAGGTAGACCGGCAGGCGGCGCGGCCAGCGCGGCGAGGCGAGCGGCAGGCGGCGCACCAGCCAGCGGATGGGAAAGAACAGCAGACCGCCGGCGAGGGCGCCGGTCAGCTCTTCGATGAACGGGGCCAGCGGCGCCTGCGGCTGGCGCACCGCCAGCGCGGCGAGATAGTGGTACAGGAAGAGCAGGAAACCGAACAGACCCACCGCCCCGAACCACAGGGCGGCGCCGCGGAGGCGGCGTGGCGCCGTTCGGCTCACTCGTACCTCTTGATTCGCGGCCAGAGCGCCGCCATCGGCTGCCGCAGGCCCCGGCAGACGAAGACGTCGAAGTGCTCGTAGGGCATCGAATAGGGATGGTAGACGTGACCCGCGAGCTCGACGCTGCGAAACAGCCGTTCGAGGGTCTCGCGGTTGTCGTCCAGGACGATCATCACCTCGCCAGTGTAGCCGCGGGGACCCCACAGGTAGTAGCTCAGGTGGCCGCTGATCGCGGGCGGCAGGCCGAGGGCCGGCCCGAACAGGTCGATGGCGCCGGCCTGGCCGTAATTCTGGCCGAAGATCGCAACCTTGGCGCGGTCCGCCGCCGGCAGCGTGCGGTAGATGCGCGCCACCTCCTCCGCCATCTCCTGCCAGCCGAAGCGGTCGGCCATCAGCTGCGGCAGCGGCCCCAGGCGGTGGGTCTCGATGCGCGGCTGCGACATGCCGGTGGCCTGCGAGTAGCGGATCAGCGCCGCGGGCGGCAGCAGGGGCGCAAAGAGAGGTGCCAGCAGGGCTCCCGAGAGGGCGAGCGCCGCCGCATAGGCCGGCCTGGCCGCGCGCCAGCGGGGCGCGGCGAGCCAGCTTTCGAGCGCGACCGCGCCGGCGGCGAGCAGCATCGGATAGGCCGGCGCCGGATAGTAGGGGCGCCCGCCGAGCAGGAACATTTCGGCCATGACGCCGAGCCACGCGATGCCCAGCACGCGATAGCGGCGGCCCTCGCGATCGCAGAGCAGCCAGGCGAGACCGCCGAGCCAGAGCGGCAACGCCACCGGGTTGAGCATCAGGACCTGCTGGGCCATGAACTGCAGCGGATCGAGCTGGACGTCGCGGCCGTCGCGCTTGACGTTGGCCAGCATCTCGAAATGCGGGAAGTGGTGCTGGACGATCCACGCCAGGTTGGGCAGGAAGAGGATGCCGGCGACGATGCCGCCGAGCCAGAGCCAGGGCGAGCGGAAGGCCCGGCGCTCGGCGGTGAGCAGCAGGGCGGCCACCACCGCGACGGCGAAGAAAGCCATGCTGTGCTTGTTGAGCATGCCGAGGCCGGCCACGGCCCCGAACAGCAGCCACAGGCGGGGACGGGGCGCTCCCTGCCCGCCCGCGCGCACGATGCGCAGCACGATCCAGGCGCCACCGGTCCAGAACAGCTGCTCGAGCGCGTTCATGGTGTCGATGCTGTGCATCACCAGCCAGATCGGCGCCGCCAGCACGGCGAGGGCGGCGATCCCCTGGGCGAAGCGGCGGCCGCCGAGATCGCGGGCCATGAGGCCGGTCATCACCACCAGGGCGGCGCCGCAAACCGCCGGCAGCAGGCGCACCGCGAACAGGGAGTCGCCGATCGTCGCGCGCAGGGCCGCGACGACCGCCGGAAACAGCGGCGGCATGTCGACGAAGCCCCAGGCGAGATGGCGGGCACAGTCGAGGAAGTAGAACTCGTCGATGAAATAGCTGTAGCCGAAGAGGCCGGTCGTGACGAGGTGGATCGCCAGCTTGGCGGCAGCCAGAAGGACGATCAGCGCGAGCCCGCCGGCGAAGGCCGCGGCAGCGGGCCGGGCGGCGGGCGGCGCCGAGACGCTCGGCGTGACCGGCACGGCGGCCGGCGCGGCGGGTGGCACGGCGGCCGGCGCGGCGGCGGAGAGCTGGGGCAACGGGGTTTCCATGACGTGTCCTCCATGGTTGTCCGGCGGCTCGAGCTTGCCCCGTGGGATGGAATCGCGGAACGCCTCCGGGATGAGCGGGACCTGCGGCTGGAAGAGCGGGACGCGGCCGGGACGAGTGGGCGCCGGGCCTCGCGAACGCGCCCTGGCTCCCACTGGTTGCGTCAGACAGAAATCGTGCCGAGCGACCCGCCACCCCCGAGGGCGTGACGGGTCACGGTCGCGGGTCAGCGGACCGGCACAGTTCCTAGTGGTGCACGCATCCCCCGCCGTCGGCGACGGCGGTCAGCAGCCCGTCCTGCGAGGTGATGGTGCGGCTGTAGCAAGCCTGGCCGGTGCCCTGCGAGAAATAGCTCTGGGAGCTGTGGCGGTCCTGGAAACCGGTGATCGCTCCGGCAGAGCTGATCAGCAGGGTGTCCTTGGAGGCGACGCTGTCGGCCACGGTGCGCGCGGCGGGGGGGCCGGCGCCCAGCGCGAGGTCTTTGGCGTCGAAGGCCTGATCGATCGTCGTCGTCTGGCTGGCCGAGCCGTCCGCGTTGAAGGCCAGCGAGATGTCGACCGTCAGCGGATAGGAAAGCCGCCGCGCCGCGAAGCGAACGCCGGCGCCGGTCCGCGTCTGCGTCCCCGCGGCGATCGCGGTCGTCTGGGTGATGTCCTGGACGTACTGCGCGGTCGAGACGAGGAACTGTTGCACGTTCGAGAAGGCCAGCTGCTGCTCGACCCTGCTCACCACCCGGCCATGGGAGGTATCGACGTAGCCCGCGATCGTGAACCGCCGGGACGCGGTGGTGGTCACCGTGCCGGTGATGGTGCCGTCCGCCGCCGTATTCAGGGCCTCGGTGATCGCCGGCTGCGCGGCCGGCCCGAGCGTGTTCTCGGTCAACGCGCCGGTCACCTGGCGGGAACCGTGATCGAGGTAGAGCAGCAGGGTGCCGGAGACCAGGAAGTACTTGTCGGCGTTGAAAACGCTGAGCCCCACCTGGTGCGGCTTGCCGTCGCTCAGCATGCCGGCGAAGGGAGTCAGGTCGACGCGGTAGGGCACGAAGTCGAGCGTCTGGACGCCGGGGATCGGCCGCCATAGCAACGGATCGATGCCGCCGGTGAAGATCCAGGGGTAGACCGGGGCGACGCCGGCCGGGGTGCCATCGACGGTGATCTCTCCCTCGCGGAACGCCGTGCCCCCGCAGCTCTGCAGCTCGGTCGCCACGTCGTTCGGCACGCAGGTGTACCAGAACTCGTCGTTGGACTGGCTCTGCGTGATCACGTCGAGCGCCGCGCCCTCGATGTTGGTCGGCAGCGTCAGCGCCGGCGCGAGGACGTCCGCCGAGGTGTTGAGGATGACGGCGCCTCCCGGGGCCTCGGCCAGGGGCAGCACCACGTCGGCCGTCCGCGGCGCGGGCACGCCGGCGGCGGCGGGGTACAGCTGCAGCGCGGCGCTGCCGATGATGATGCCGGTGTAGGTCGAGTTGACCAGGTTGCCGATGTTCACGTCGCCGGACTGTGCCGCCGCGAACAGCGGGCTGTAGTCGGTCAGGTCGCGCTCCACGTGCCAGGAGGGGCTGACGGTGCTGGAAGGCTCGGCGGTGGTGCCGTAGTAGACGTTGACGTGGCCGATGGCGATCTGCGCCGTGCGGTCGAACTGGCGGCCGGCGGTGACGGAGAAGTCGGCCTCGAGCACCACCTTCGCCCATGGCCCCGGACAGGCGGCGGGCGGCGAGTAGGCGAACGTCTTAGGGTTGAAGTCGGCAAACTGCAGGTTCGTGAACAGCTCGACGGTGCAAGGGGTGGTCGGCGGCCGCGGCACCGGCGGGTCCGCGGTCACGGTGTTCGGCGAGCCGACGGTAGGCGCCGGCGGCGCCGGCGACACCTGTGACGCCGCGGCAGACGCGATGTCGCCGGCCGGCGGCCAGAGCGGACGGGCCGTTCCTGGCACGGCCAGGCCGAGGCCAGCCAGGCCCAGGCCCGCCAGGAGCGTTGCAACGGTTTGCCAACGGGAGCGCCGGAAGAATCGAGTCATGGCAAGACCTCCGATGGGAGATACCGCAGTGATTCAAGCGATGCCATGGTATCGCGAAACGAGCAGAGCGGCCTGAGGCGGGCGGCGGCGGGCGGCCGGCATGGTCGCGCCGCCGCCGCGGGTCAGTCGTGCTGCAGGGCCAGCGTGGGATCGCCGGCCGTGGCGCGGCGCGCGGGCAGGAAGCTCGCCAGCCCGGCAACCGCCAGCAGCAGCAGCGCGACGGTGACGAAGGTCGCGGGGTCGGTGGCGGAGACGCCGAACAGCAGCCCGGCCAGGAAGCGGGTCACCGCCAGGGAACCGAGCAGCCCGCCGGCAACCCCGATCGCCGCCAGGGTCACCCCCTGTCCGACCACCAGGCGGAGCACGTCGGCGCGCTGCGCTCCGAGCGCCATGCGAATGCCCATCTCACGCATCCGCAGGCTGACCGTGTAAGCCATGACGCCGTAGGTCCCGACCGCGGCGAGCAACAGCGCCAGGGCGCCGAAGGCGGCGAGGAGCATGGTCGAGAACTCGCGGCGCGCGAGCGAGTCCCCCAGATAGCGCGTCATCGGCTGCACGTCGGTCAGCGGCTGGTCCTTGTCGATCGCGTGGATCTCGCGCGCCACGGCCCGTGCCGAGACCATGGGGTCCGCGGCCGCCGTGCGGACAACGAGGTTCGTCGCCCCATGCCAGAGCAGATGCTGAGCGAGCGGCATGAACACCTCGGCGGACTGTGGGGCGTCGAGGCCGTCGCGCTTGACGTCGCCCACCACGCCGACGATCTCGCGCCAGGGATTGGGGTCCTGGGGATAGCCCTGCTTGATGCGCTGGCCCAGGGCGCTGCCGCGCGGCCACAGGCGCTTCGCCAGTGCCTGGTTGACGATCGCCACGGGCAGGGATTTCGCATCGTCGTGGTCGGTGAAGCCGCGCCCGGCGACGACCGGGATGCGGAGCGTGCGGAAGTAGTCCTCGCTCACCATGTTGGAATCGAGATCGAGCATCTCGGACGGCGGCGGGGCGGGCCGGTCCCCCAGGATGTAGGAGCTGTCCCAGCAACTGCCCGCCATCGGCAGGCACCGGACGGTGGCGGCGGATTGGACGCCCGGGAGGGCAGCGATCCGTTCGAGGGCCTGCTGCCAGAAGCGCATCTGGCGCTCGGAGCTCGGATACCTGGCATCCGGTAGCTTGATCCCGAAGGTCAGCAGGCGCCCAGGCTCGAACCCGGCGGGGACCTGCCGCGCCCGCACGACGCTGCGGACCATGAGCCCCGCCCCCGTCACCAACACCAGCGCCAGCGCGACCTCCGCCACCAGCACCGCGCTCCGCAGGCGCGCCCGCGACCGGCTGGCGCTGGCGCCGCGCGCCGCCTGCTTGAGCGAGTCGACCAGGTCGGGGCGGGACATCTGCAGGGCGGGAACGACGCCGAAAGCGAGGCCGGCCAGGATGGAGATCCCGGAGGCAAATGCCAGCACCACGAGGTCGAGATGGGCATGGTGCAGGCGTGGGGTGTCCGGCGGCGCCAACGCCAGCAGCGGCCGGATGCCGGCAGTCGCCAGCAGCAGGCCCAGGGTGCCGCCGAGCGCCGACAGCACGATGCTCTCGATCAAGGCCTGCTGGACCAGCCGCCGGCGGCCGGAGCCCAGGGCCGCGCGGACCGCCATCTCCTTTTGCCGCGCCGAGGCGCGCGCCAGCAGCAGGTTGGCGACATTGGCGCAGGCGGTCAGCAGCACGAAGCCCACCGCCGCGAGCAACACCAGGAGGGTCGGCCGCGCGTCCTCGACGATCACGTCGTAGCAGGTCCTGACCGTGGCCGTCTCGCCGGAGTTCGACTTCGGGTACTGGCGCTCGAGGCGGCGCTGGATAATGTCGAGGTCGGCGCCGGCACGGGCGAGCGAGATCCCCGGCTTCAGGCGCGCCATCGCTCTCAATCCGTTGTGGTTGCTGCGGTCCGTCCAGTCGGCGTTGTCGGTGATCGGCGCCAAAGGCACCACCACGTCGACCGGCTGCGGCAGCCAGAAGCTCCGTGGCAGCACGCCGATCACCGTGGTGCTCACGCCGTTCAGGAGCAGTGTCCTGCCCAGGATCCGGGGGTCGCCGCCGAAGCGGTTGCGCCACAGCCCGTCGGCGAGCAGCGCGACCGGGCTGCCGCCGGGCCGGTCCTCCGCCGCCGTGAACGCGCGGCCCACGGGAGGCACCGCGCCGGTCAAGCCAAAGAACCCCGCCGTCGCCTGCATGCCGTGCAGGCGCACCGGCTCCTCCACCCCGGTCAGGTTGTAGTCGTCGAAATGGTAGGCCGCCAGCTCGGCGAAGGTCTGGTTCTGCTGCCGCCAATCGAGGTAGTCCGGCCATGAAACCATCATGTCGCCGGTCTGCTTGGAGTGCTCGATGATTCGCACCAGGCTCTCCGGATGTGGATAGGGCAGGCCGTCGAGCAGGACCGCCTTGACGACGCTGAAGATTGCGGTGTTCGAGCCGATGCCGAGCGCCAGGGTCAGGGCGGTTACGGTCGTGAACCCGGGGTTCTTGGCAAGCATGCGGAAGCTCAGGCGCAGGTCCTGTATCACCGTCTCGAACACTCTCGGCATGGCGCAATCTCCTCCCGCGTCACGGAGCCGTCACGGAGCGCCTACCTCGCGCCGTTGCCCTGAGTACAGCGCGAGGCAGGAAGGGGTTACCAATCTCGCCCGAGCTCGCCCGAACTCGCCGAAGGCCACGAGGGGCCACGAGGTAGGCTTGGCGAATGAATTCGCGGAGTGGTTCTCTCTCCGGGCGCTTGCGCTGGGAGCAGGCGTGCAACTCCCTGGCCGCCGAGATGGCGGCGCGGCAGGCCCGCGGGCTGACGACGATCGACCTCACCGAGAGCAATCCCACGCGGGTCGGCCTCGCCTATCCGGAAGCCGAGCTGGCCGAGATCCTGGGCCGGGCCGCCGCCTCGATCGACTACCCGCCCCACCCCCTGGGCCTCCCGGAGGCGCGCCAGGCGCTCGCCGCCGCCCTCGGCACGCCGGGCGACGACGTCGAGCCGGACGACCTGGTGCTGACGGCCTCGACCAGCGAGGCCTACTCCTTTCTGTTCAAGCTCTTCGGCGATCCGGGGGACGAGGTCCTGGCGGCGGCCCCCGCCTACCCGCTGCTCGACGAGCTGGCGCCGCTGGACGGCTTGGCTCTGAGGAGCTTCCGCCTGGAGCCGGGACCGAGGTTTGCGCTCGACGCCGGAGAGATCGAGCGCGCGCTGACGCCGCGCACCCGGTTGCTCGCGCTCGTCCATCCCGGCAACCCCACCGGCACGTTCCTCACCAAGGCCGAGCAGGATGCGGTCGTGGCGCTGTGCGCGGGCAGGCGCCTGCCCTGGATCTGCGACGAGGTCTTCGCCGGTTACGCGCTCGCCGGCGAGGCGCCGGGGCGGGCGAGTGCGGCGGCGGCGCGGGACGAGACCGTGGCTTTTTCCTTGGGCGGCCTGTCGAAGAGCGCCGGGCTGCCGGGATGGAAGCTGGGCTGGATCAGGGTCGGCGGGCCGGCCGAGGAGAAACGGCGGCTCGTCGCCGCGCTGGAGCGTGTCGCCGACGCCTATCTGTCGGTGTCCACTCCCGTGCAGCGGGCGCTTGGCGCCGTGCTGGCGATGGCGCCGCGGATTCGCGCCGCGATCCTCGGGCGCCTGCGCCACAACCTCGCGGTGCTCGAAGGCGCCTTCCAGGGACTGCCGGCGGTCGACGTCTACAGGCCCGAAGGCGGCTGGTCCGCGGTGCTCCGGCTCCCCCGCCTGGCCGCCGACGAGGAGCTGGTGCTCGGCGCCCTGCGCCACGCCGGCGTCCTCGTCCATCCCGGGTACTTCTTCGACTTCCCGGCCGACGGGTTCCTCGTGCTCTCGCTCCTGCCGGACGGCGAAGGATTCAGCGCGGGCGTCCGGCGCCTGGCCGGGTATCTGGGCGACCTGATCGCCGCTGCTTGATGAAGCTGTTCGGCCCCCACAGCCCGCTGCGCTCGGATATCGACCTTCTCGCCTGTTACGGCGCTGGCTGGCGGACACGATGCTCGGCTCTTGTCGCCCCCTTCCTCGCCGGCAGCCTGCGCGGGCGTGCCTGGCCCCTGAACGGCGGGCTCCTCCTCGAGCGGGATCTCGATGGCGGCGGTCACCGACCGTCCGGCGTCCAGCGCTCGATGGACGGCACAATCGGCGAATGCTGGACTCTCCGCCGTGCCGTGCATCTCGCCGAGCAGTAACAGGTCCTTGCCGCGCAAGAGGAGGCCACGGCCGTGGCGGAGGGAGAGGTCGTCTACAAGGCCTTCACCCCGGCGCAATGGGTCAAGGAGGCAGGAGTTGCCTTCTCGAGCGATCCGTCCCATCTAAAATGGCATTGACAAGTGGGTCGACCCAAAGAATAATGGCACCATGAGCAATCGTCTTACCATGGATAAGGCAGGCCGCATCGTCATCCCAAAGCCCCTGCGGCAGGAACTGCGCCTGGAGCCCGGCGATGCCTTGGAGATCGAGACCAGCGGCGAGCAGATCACCTTGCGCCCCGTCCGTGGAACCGGGCCCCTCGCCAAGGAGCAGGGAGTCTGGGTGTTTCGCACCGGACAACCACTGTCGGCCGCAGCCACGGATGAGGTCATCCAGCAACTCCGCAAAGAGCGCGACCTCACCAATCTGGGCGGGGACGGATGAGAGCTTTCTTCGACACGTCGGTTCTGGTGCCGGTGTTCTATGGAGATCACACCCACCACCAGGCCAGCCTGACACGGTTCACCCAATACCAAAGGCACACCGGCTGCTGTGGCGCACACACCCTCGCCGAGGTCTATTCCACGCTGACCAGGATGCCCGGGCGGCATCGGATCAGTGGGGACCAGGCAATGCTGTTCATCGGCAACATCCGAGAGCGGCTTGCGATCGTCGCATTGGACGGCGAGGAGTACGCCGGGGCATTGGAATCTTCAGCTGCTTTGGGCATTGTCGGGGGAGCTATCTACGACGCCCTGCTCGCGGCCTGCGCGACGAAGGCCGAAGCCCAGGTAATCTACACCTGGAACGCCCGCCACTACGCGCAATGCGGCCCGGCGGTGACCGCGCTCCTGCGGACGCCCTAGCAACGCTCTCACCAAGAGATCCAGGGCCCGCTGGCCAAACGCCACGGCATCCAGAGACTCGACCTAGAGCGGACGGGCGTGACCAACCTCGCCCCGCTGGCGGACGCGCCGCCCGACCGGCTCACCACCAATCGACGACGTTGAACGTGTCGGCGCCGGTGTTGAGCGGGTCCAGCGGGTTCTGGATCGGCAGGTCGCCACTGATCAGATAGGGGATCGGGGTCGGTCCCGGGTCTGCGGTCGTGTAGATGCCGCTACAGTTCATGGCGTTGGCCGTTTGCATGCAGGCCGCGTTGTCTTCGCCTTCGGCATAGGTGGCACCGAGTCCCCGCACGTACATGTAGCGCTCCAACCTGGCACCGCCGCCGAAGCCGTAAGGAAAGACCGTGGCGCCGATCGACTCGTCTTCCAGCACCAAGACATTGCTCTGCGTCCCGATGCTGCCCTGGAAGTTGTAAGAGGACAGCACGAAGGCCCACTGCCGATGATAGGCGTTGAAGATCAAACTCGTCGATTGCACCGTCGCCGGATTGAGCGTCCGTATGGCGACGCGTTGCCAGTCATGGATCAGCGCGGCGCCGGCGGTCCGCGCGTTGTTTGAGATAGTGGTGGTGAGGATCGGCAGGGTCAGCGATTGCTCGAAACCATAAGCTGGAAACTGCGCGTTCTGTCCCGGGCTAACGCGGGCGGCGCCACACTGCTCGTCGGTGTTTGCGAAGCACCGCCAGCCGTTCACGTTGTCCCAGGTCTTTTGTACCCCCTGCATGGCGCGGGAAGCCAGGGTGTGCGAGACGTAGTCATACCCCTGGGCAGCGTAGACGCCGCCGCTGAGACCGGCCTGCTCACGGAGGTACTCCTTGCCGACGGTCTTGATCCCGTCCTGGCAGAGCATTCCCTGCGCATCGAAGCAAAGCCGGAACCCCGGGGTCGTCTGCTCGATGTAGTGGCGGATGTCGATGCACCGCTGCGCGTCGTCGCGCGCGAACATCACGTCGTCCCAGATGAAGGTGCCGGCGGTGACATGGTGGCTGAGCCGCAGCGATACAGTGGTGCCGCGGCCCGCGGCGAGGACCCGGCCGAGGAGCGACACCGCGCTCTCCGCGCTCCGACCGTCACCCAGCTTGCAGCGCTCTATCTCGAGCGCCACGCGCGGCCGCGCAAGAAGACCGCCATCGCCGACGAGTCGATGGTCCAGTGCTGGCTCCAGGCGTGCCTGGACGCGGGCGGTCCGGGAACGGCGGCGGACGGGGTCCGGGGATCGCTGGCTGGGATCATCCTTCTGCTGGCATCCTATCGCACGGCGCATCCTCCCTCTTGGCCGCCGCTCGCCAGGTCCCAGCCGGCGACGTTCCCTTCAGGCGCCCTATCCGGGCGGTGTCTCATTCGGCACTTCTCCGTCGCAGATCCATTCCTGGTCGATCCGCTTTCCGGCAGGCGGCCGCTGCGCCGGGACTTCGATGGTGACCGGAAGATCCCCGGTGTCCTTCGGCCGGAAATCAAAGCGATAAACCAGGTACATCCGGCTCTGCGTGCAATGGACCGGGGCTGCCTTGTATCCCCAACGGTAGGAAGGCTCCTCGAAATCGTCCTTGCGCCGGCCGAGCCTCGCCAAGGCTTCCACTTGCGCATCGACGATGCTCACCACCTCCACCTGTTCCTCTCCGGCCACCTGACGGCCAACCCAGCTCAGGTTGAGCTGGGCGGGCACGGTCCTCCGGCAGGTATCCCTGGTTTCCGGCGGCGTGCCCATCTCGCGGCCCTGGGCGCCCGGGCAGCCGGCCAGAAGCCATTCGCTCCCTTCATCGAACACCGGCACCGGCGTCCCCTGAACCAGGAGCCAAGGACCGATTCTAATATAAAGGCATTTCTCGTGATGGTCGATATCGGCGGGCGACAAGTCACGCGATATTGCCTTGGTGGTCACCGCTCCGTCGACCATCATCTCGATGACCTCGACCGATGGTTTCAGGCGCTTCACATCCTTGACCCCTGGGGTAGGCCCGATCAACTGCTCGCCGGCAAGGCCCTCGGTCGTAACCAGGGAGATGAGGTCCGGGCCGGTCAGCAGGCGCTCGCGCACGCCGCTGTCGGCATGGAAGTCCCGAGGCACCCAGGCCAGGGTCACGGCACCGCTCCGCTGCTGGAACCTGACGCATACGTCTTGGTTGCGCGCGCGCAGCCAATCGGGCAGGAGCTTCGTGCCGTTGGCCGCCAGTCCGGCGCCAGGCCCGAAGAGGAGATCGGCGCTCACGCCAAGGTAGCCGTAAGGCAGTTGCGAAAGGAACTTCGACCGTCGAGCTGCCTCGAACTTGCTCGGCAGTGGCGTCGGCACCAGCTCGAGCACCGGAAAGACCCGCGGAGGCGGTGCCTGCAAACTTCCGGGGGGCGGATGATCGCCGGCGAAGTTGCCCAAGTTGTCGAGAGCTGCCTTTTCCGCCTGCGAAGGCGCCAGGTGGACAGGGTATTCCATGAACAGATGGTCGCCATCGGGCGCCGGGTTCCGCTCGCGCGTGAACTCCTGGTCGTAGAGCGGGGTGTCCTCCCGCTTGGCTCGGCCCCGCGTCATGCAGAGAGGCACGCGATAGCCTCTCCCGAGGCCTAGGAGGAAGGAGTCGGCAACCTGCAGCTGCGTCATCAGCTTGTAGTGCCAGATGGGCGTCGTGGGCATCGAGAAGTAGCCGCCCACCACCGTGGAACCTCCGCAGGCCATCCGCAGGCTGGCGTTCAGCGGCACCCGCGAGGAGTTTTGGACTCCGGCAATCGAGGTACCCCAGATGGCGAAGGCATTGAAGTCGTCTTTCGCGAATTTCTCCGGTGCCAGGAAGTCCGCGTCTGGTCCGGGCGGCACGCCGCATGTGGGGATCGGCTTGGCCGGTGTCGGTATCGAACAGGTCGGTCCGTGAGCCATCACGTGGCAGCTCAGCATCCACCAGTACCGTGCGCGCTGATCGCCCGGGGAAATGCTACTCAAGTCGACATCGTGGTTGTCCCACGCCTTTAGGGATGTCGGCGTTCCGTGGCCCGCATAGAACAACAGTTCGGCATTCTCGATCCCGTCGTGCGGATCGCTATCCATACCGCCGGCCATAGTCCGGGAATCCAGGAAGAAGCGATGGTGCTCCGAATCCCTGAAGTTGTCCTGGATCTCCGCTCTGCACCAGCTGTCGGGAACACAGAGAAACGGGCTCCGTTCGCACCCGAGTAGTCCAGGGTAATTGCACACCGGCGACTCGCAGTACGTGAACTCGTGGGCAACCGCATCTCCGAGGTCGTCGTCGCCCGGAACGGCGGCGGCGGAACGCGGCCGGCCGGCTTCCCCGTTCGACTGGGCCAATCCGGGGAGCCCGCACAGGGCCAAGGCCGTGAGCACAATCTTGCAGGACAAGCGCCTAGGTTGTTGACAGCGACAAGTCATTTCTTGTTCCCCACCGGCGGCGGCTGCATCTGCATCTCCGGGCACTTGGTTCCTCCGGCGCCTGCGGATCCCAGGTCACATGGAAGGTAATGGGTGGAGCAGTTGGTTGGCGGCGGCAGGTCCTTGGCCAGGTAATAATACCAGCGGAAGGCGTTGGGGTGTAGGTCATTATCGTCGCAACCCTTACCGTAGACCAGAGACGACGGAAGAATATTGAGCACCTCCACATGGAGGCTGTTGGCACCGTTCTTCGGCTGGACCTTCAAGGTACGGCCGGAGTCGAGAACGATCGTGATTGGCGTCGTCAAGCCCTTCTGAGATACGCTGACCTCCTCGGCAAGTGAAGTGCCGCTTCCCTGGCAGCCGGCCTGTGGGCTCTTGACTCCGTAACTTCTCGATGGACAGGGGACCGTCGTAGCTTGCTGCCCGAAGTCGATCAGCACCCTGGCAGCCAGGTGGTCGGGCCACTGACCGCTCGGAAAGCTGGCAGTGAGAAATTTTGAGTGAACTGTATCGTGCTGCTTGAAATTGTCGGCCGGTTGCCCCAACGCATCACCGAACGTTGACCGGGTGACCAGACGCGTCGTTGTCAGGTCGATACTTGGGTTCTTGACTCCCGTATCGAATGTGATGTCCATCCCGTCGATGAAGAACAACGGCACGACCCCGCCGACCGAAACGTTGTTCAGCAGCACGTCCGCGTCCTTGATGCGGATGGCGGCGACATGAGGCGGGAAGTGATTTACTATGTTTGCCGGCGTAGTTTCCGCCCTGGCGCAGGGAGGCACCTCGGAATCCTTCACCTTTGTAGGGTCAGTCGGATCGTAGTTCGCCTCCACCAGGAGCGCCCACATCGAGGTGCTGCTCGTCTGCACAAACGCGATCAGGCCATCGAAGGTTACCTGCAAGTTATATTGGGGTACGGTCGCGGCGCCCTTCTTGGCGTGCGCCGCCTTGTCAACTCGCGCCTCCGATTCTCTGCAGACCGCGACGAGAGTCACGAGACACGTCACCGCTACCAGTCGTTTCATCGCATTCCCTCCTGGAGTGCATTTACAGTATTGTTTAGACGAACGAGATTTGTCATTTCGCCGGCACCGAGAGCACCTGGAACGCGGCCCAGGTTTGCACGCCGGCATCCTTCCCCTCGCGCGAGCGGAGAAAATCCACCTGTGCCACCTGCAAGGCCTCTTCCGGAGCCTTGCCGGCCGCCAGCTCACGGTGAAGCCGGTCGAGGAGACGGATCGCGTCGTTGTCGACAACGTCCCAGGCTGTGGCGACCACGGCAGGTACGCCCCGCGCCAGAAAGGCTGCCGCCAAGCCCGTAACTTCGGCGCTGTCGCGATAGGACGCGAGCCCTGTCGAGCAGGCGCCCAGGATGACCAGGCGGAGGCGTCGGAGAGCGCGCGGCGGCAGGTCCGCGGCGGTCAGCAGCGACGAGCCGAGATCCTGGTCTCCGCCGTCGCCGGCGGCCAGCAGCAGCCCGCCCATGTCGGGCACCAGGTTATTGGTGATGCCGTGACCGTCGAACTGCAGAAGCTCGTAGCGTTCCATGGCGCTGCGCACCGCTGCCTTGGTTGCGCCGCAGCCGGAGAGCGCCTCGGCCAGTGGATAGCGCGCGGCGTAGACGGCCGCCGCCCTCTGGGCGTCCGGCAGCCGGCTCAGGCCCGGGAACAGGGCGGTGCTGAAGGCCGGATCGGATACGAACAGCGCCGACCGCGGAGGGCGCCATGGCGCGGTCTGCCGAGCTGCGCCGAGCCAGGCAACCAGGCTGGGCGAGTAGGAAAGGCCGTGCAGCTCGACCAGGTAGGGTCCGCCTGGCGCCAGGCGCAGCGCTGCAAACGGCACCGAGCCGATCAGCTCGTCACCCACGGTGAGCACGTGCCCACCGGGTGGAAACTCGCGAAGCCGGCGAGGAAGAATGGCTGATGCGAGCTCCCGGCACGCCTGCTCCCCCTCCGCCGCGCGGCCGTGCGCCAGCAGCTGGCGGCAGCTCTCCACTCGTGACCGCAGCTCCGCCTCCGGCAAGGCGTGCTGCTCGAACTCGATCCGGCCGCCCAGGAAGCTCCAGACGAGCACCCGGTCAGGGAGGCGTCCATAGCGAATGACCAGCGTCTCCCGAGGCAGCACGGCCGCGAGCGTCCTTGCCCAGCGCTCCGGCGGAGGCAGCGCCGCCTCGCCCATATGGGTCCGGGTCTCATCCGCCAGCACCCGGTTGCTGCTCCGCTCCAATACCTCGAGGGCGGAAGCCGGATCGCGGAACCGGTCAAGCTCCAGCCTCATGAGGTCGAGGAAGAGCCCGCGGCGTTCGGCCAGGAAGCGCGCACGCTCTTCCATGCCCGCAACCTCGAGCCTCTGCCGTTCCACCTCGGCGACGGCGCAGAGCAGGTCGTCCCGCGCCTCCTCCCCCTCGCCCCGGTCCAGGTGTACAGCCGCCCTCAGCTTGCGGAGCCGCAGCTCCTCGAGCTGGTCTCCGAGAGAGTGCGCCGATCCACCGAAGAACGCGATGCCGCGATCGATCGCCGGCAGTGCTGCGCCCCCGCCGCCGATACCGATGACCGACTGCTCGACATCGATATCCACACGCAAGCGGTGCCGGCTCTCGCTGTCATGCGGCAGATCCAGCCATGACCGCTGCGCCTGTGCCAGGTCTGCCGCGGCCTCCGGAAGCCGCCCGCGCTCGGCCAGCAATCTCGCGCGCGCGAGAAAGGTGAACGCGAGCAGGTCGCCGCTTCCCCCCTGCTGATCACCCAGCCCGGCCGCCCGCATCTGCTCGGAGAGGAAGCCGAGGGCCGCGGCGAAGTGCCCCCGCATGCGCATCGCCTCGGCAGCCTCCTCGAAGATGGTGTAGAGCCTCTCCGGATCGCTCACCGCCCGGCGACCGCTCAGGGCGGCAAGCCGCTCGTGCCAGCCCGCGGTGGTCGCGCCGCCACGGTCATAATTCTTGGCCCGCAGGGAGCGCAGGTAGATGACGTTCGCCTCCTCGCCCAGGCGTCGGAAGAGGGCAATCGCGGCCCCATAATGGCGGTCGGCCTCGACAAACCTCGCTTGTACCATCCGCACCAGGCCTATCATCCACTCCGCCCTGCCCGCGAGCGCGAAGAGATCCTGGTTCGTCGCGTCGTTGCGGAGCCCCGTGAGGACCGACTCCGCACGCGCAAAATCCTTGTCGAAGTATGCGCAGATCGCCTGGTCGAGCCGGACCCAGCCGGCAAATGGGCTGGCGCCGGCGGCGAGCGCCGTCTCGGCATGCTGCAGAACAGCCGGAATGCACCGGGAGTAGATCGCATTCCCACGAACCTGGTGAAAGTCCGCGTGCCCCGATATCAGCAGGTCGAGCCGGCCGGGATCACTCGCGGCCGCACGGTCGATGACGGCAACCGCCCCGGCGAGCAAGCGGTCGCCGCTCGCCGCTTGCAGCTGCGATCCGATCGCTCGTGCTCGTGCGAGTAGGGACTCGCTCTCGCCCAGGCGCCTGCGTTGGCGCCGAATCGCCCACTCACCCAGCAGCCATTCTCCTCGGCGGCGGAGAGCCAGACGGTCGCCGATGCTAGGGAAGGCGGGCAATGCCGCCGGCCCAGGGTCACCCAGGGTCTCGGACCATCCCTCCGGGAGCTGGCGCGACATCGTATGCGCGGTGTGCCAGAGCGTCAGGCTGCGCAAGGCAATGACCGCATTGCAGAGCGCTTCGCGAGGCGGATCGCTTGCCGCCACCACCGGGTCGAGGAGATCCAGCGCACTCGCCAGATCCTCCGGCCGCCCATCCAGCCGGGCGCGGAGCACCAGGGCGGCCGCGACGTCAATCTTGCGCTCGGCAGACGAGGGCTGTTCGGCAAGAGCGGCCTCGAAAAGACGCACGGCGCGATCACGACCTGCCGGGCTCGGCTCGGTGAGCAATGTCCACAGGGCAGTGATGCGCAGGATCGAGGGCGCGGAAGCGGAGCGCGCGAGGCGCTCGACGGCCTGGCCCATTGCAAGCAGGCGTTTTCGCTGCGCACGACCCGGCGCGAAGCGCTCTGGCCGCGGGCCTGGGTCCTCCGCTCCGGGCACCGGACCGCGATCCGGCTGCGAGGCACCCATGCCGCCGAAACAGGCCGGCGATGCGAGTCGAGCTCTGACCACCGCCAGCAGCGCCGCGTCGAGGCGGGTGACCTCGTTGGCAGGCACATTCCCACCAAAGGCAAGCGTCGCGGCCAGGAAAGATGCGAGTAGAACGAAGTTCAGGGAAGAGCGAGTGCCAGGCTGACAGGGCTTGCTTGCCCCAGGTGGCCGCTGCGAGGTCTGCATGGCGGAAAATGAGACACCGCGTAGCCAGTGACCGCCGGCTACCGGGTTCGCTTTTGTTCAATCCGCGAGAGGCGCCACCTGGCACACCTCTTCGACTAGGCAGAGCGATAGCGATTTTCTATCACGCTCGACCTGCTGAGTCAAGAATTCGCGCATTTGTATTCATCGATAAGTTGATCGAGAACATTCCTTGCCGGCGAGGCGATAGAGTTGCCCCGGTGGCGAGCATGACGCCAACTCCGTGTGCGGGCACCACCGCATAGTTGTCGTAGCGACACGGTGGCCTGGACCCAATGTCCGGAGGGGTGGCAGGTCTTGAGCGTGGTTGTGCGCCAGCCCTCTCAGCTCTGCCAGATGTCCGTAGGCGGTGATCCCGTCGCCCGGCAGGAGTGGCAGCCGAGGTCACGGCCGATGCCAACGGCCACCGCCCGCCGCTTGACGACGCGAAGGGCCGAGCGGGCGGTCAGGGCGCGGCCGTCTCCGGCATCTCTCAAGACGACCGACCAGCTGCACCCAAGCAAGCCCGACTTCGTATTTGCGGGCGCAAACCGCCCGCGCACGCACGCCTACCCGGTCGTGGTGCCCGCTCCGGCCGGCGTCCGCGGCTCGCTCCGGCGGTGATCTTCAGTCTTGTTCAGTGGGCGCCACGGTGAACAGCTCAAGACCACCATTCACGGCGTGCAGTTGCCCGAAGACTTGGGCCCCGAGCCTCGGCCCCAGGACACCTACAAGGTCCGCCAGCGGCGCCTCCCGCACCTTCTCCAAGCTCCCGAAATGGGTCAGCAGCCGCTTCCTCCGGTGCGGCCCGATGCCGGCCAGATCGTCCAGCTTGCTGTGGAGGGTCCGTGCCGAGCGCCGCCGCCGGTGCCTCGACACGGCAAACCTGTGCGCCTCGTCCCGGATCTGCTGCAGAAGGCGCAATCCGGGGTCCTCCCGGCGGAGGGCCAGGGGTTCGGGACGATCCGGGAGGTAGATCTCCTCCTCCCTCTTGGCCAGCGCTGCGATGGGAGTCTCCTCGACGCCCAGCTCTGCCAAGGCCGCCAGGGCGGCGTTGAGCTGACCTCGGCCGCCGTCGATCAGGATCAGGTCCGGCATCTCGCCCAGCTCCTCCAGGCGCCGGCGGTAGCGGCGATCGACGGCCTGGCGCATGGCGGCGAAATCGTCGGGCTGATCCAGACCTCGAATGTTGAAGGTGCGGTAGTCGGACTTCCGCATCTTGCCCTCCTCCCAGACCACCAGCGAGGCCACGGTCTCGCCGCCCTGGAAGTGCGAGATGTCGAAGCCCTCGATGCGGCGGGGCGACTCGAGGAGGCAGAGGTGGGTCTCCAGCGCCGCGGCGCCGGGGGCGATCTCCTGACCTCGGAAGCGCCGGCGATGCGCCATCTCGGCGTTGTGGTGGGCCAGGGCCAGACGCTCGGCCTTGGGGCCCCGCGAGGGCATGCGGACGTAGACCTTCTCCCCCTTGCGCTCGGAGAGCCAGGCGAGCAACGCCTCCTCGCCCTCGATCGGGGCGGGCAGGTGGATCTCCTTGGGGATGAAGGTGGTCCGGTCGTAGATCTGGGGCACAACCTGCGAGAGGAGAAGCTCGGCGGAGATGTTGCCCACCCCCTCCCAGAAGAGCTCCCGGCGGTCGAGCACCTGGCCGCCGCGCATCACCAGCACCACCACCGCGGCGTGGCCGAGGGCGACGTGGACACCGTACACGTCCACGTCCTCGCCGGTGACCGACGAGAGCTTGCGGCGCTCGCCGATGGCCTCGACCTCGCCCAGGGTGTCGCGCAGCTGCGCGGCGCGCTCGTAGTCGGTGGCCTCGGCCGCCTCCCACATCTCGCGCTTCAAGCGACGCACCAGCACGTCGTTGCGCCCCGCCAGGAAGAGGCGCGCCTGCTGCACGGCCTCGGCGTAGCGCTCGGGGGTGGTCAGCGCGGCGACGCACGGCCCGAGACAGCGGTGCATGTCGTAGTAGAGGCACGGGCGCGGCAGCGAGCCGTCCACCTCGATGTGGCAAACCCGGACCAGGAAGAGCTTCTGCACCAGCTTGATGGCCTTGCGCGCCAGGCCGCCGGGCAGGAAGGGCCCGAAGTACTCGGCGCCGTCGTCACGGATGCGGCGGGTGAAGGCGATGCGCGGGAAGGGCTCCTGGATCGTGAGCTTCAGGTAGGGATAGGTCTTGTCGTCGCGCAGCAGGATGTTGTAGCGCGGCTTGCGGCGCTTGATCCAGTTGTTCTCGAGCAGCAGCGCCTCGGCCGGCGAGTCGGTGACCACGAACTCGACGTCGGCAGCCTCGGACACCATCGCCGCCAGGCGCGGCTCGTGGTCGCGCGACAGGTACGACACCGCGCGCTTGCGCAGCGAGGTGGCCTTGCCGACGTAGAGGACCTTGCCGCCGGCGTCCTTGAAGATGTAGATCCCGGGCCGGTCGGGAAGCTGGCGGATGCGCTCGGCCAGCGTCTCGAGCCGGGACGCCTCCGGCGGCTGGGCCTGCTCCGGCGGCTGGGCAGGCTCCGGCGGCTGGGCCGGCTCCGAGGGCTTGGGCGGCGGCGATGATTCCATGGCGTGGGGTCGCGGCGGTCGCGCCGCCTGCCTTCGGGGCGCGGCTCAGCCGGCGTAGATCTGGATCTCGCGCAGCTCCCGCAGGCGGTCGCGCAGCGCCGCCGCCTCCTCGAACTCGAGGCGCTTGGCAGCCGCGCGCATCTCCTTTTCGAGCCTGGAGATGCGCTCGGCGAGCGGCAGCTCCATGCCCTCCGCGACGTCGAGCAGCGGCGTCGGGCCGACCGAGTAGTAGTCCAGGTTGCTCATCGCCACCAGCGGGCTGTGGATGTCCTTGAGCACGGTGCGCGGCTCGATGCCCATGGCCTGGTTGTAGTCCTGCTGCTTGCGCCGGCGGCGCTCGGTCTCGTCGATCGCCCGCCGCATCGAGTCGGTGAGCTGATCGGCGTAGAACACCACCCGGCCGTTGAGGTTGCGGGCGGCACGGCCGGAGGTCTGGATCAGCGACGTGCCGCTGCGCAGGAAGCCCTCCTTGTCGGCGTCGAGGATGGCCACCAGCGAGACCTCGGGCAGATCCAGCCCCTCGCGCAGGAGGTTGATCCCGACCAGCACGTCGAACTCGCCGCGCCGCAGCGCGGTGACGATCTCGACCCGCTCCATGGTCTCGACGTCGCTGTGCATGTAGCGCACCTTGATGCCGAGCTCCGCCAGGTACTGGGTGAGCTCCTCGGCCATGCGCTTGGTCAGGGTGGTGACCAGCACGCGCTCGCGCCGCTCCACCACCTTGCGCACCTCCCCCACCAGGTCGTCCACCTGCCCCTGGGCGGGGCGGACCTCGATGACCGGGTCGAGCAGGCCGGTCGGCCGGATCAGCTGCTCGACCACCACGCCCCCGGTGCGCTCGAGCTCCCAGGGCGCCGGCGTGGCCGACACGTAGATCCGCTGCCCGACCCGGGCGTCGAACTCGGCGAAGCTGAGCGGCCGGTTGTCGAGCGCCGACGGCAGGCGGAAGCCGAAATCGACCAGCGTCTGCTTGCGCGAGCGGTCGCCGAAGTACATGCCGCGCACCTGGGGGATGGTCTGGTGACTCTCGTCCATCACCAGCAGCAGGTCGTCGGGGAAGTAGTCGAAAAGAGTCGGCGGCGGCTCGCCCGGCGCCCGCCCGGAAAGGTGGCGGGAGTAGTTCTCGATGCCGTGGCAGTAGCCGATCTCCTTGAGCATCTCGAGATCGAAGCGAGTGCGCTGCTCGAGCCGCTGGCGCTCGAGGAGCTTGCCCTCCGCCTCGAGCAGGGCCAGATGCTCGGCGAGCTCTTCCTGGATGGTGACGATCGCCCGCTCGAGGCGCTCGCGCGGCGTGACGTAATGGGTCTTGGGATAGAGCGCCAGGCGCTCGACCTCCGACACGGTGTCGCCGCGCAGCACGTCGAAGCGGGTGATGCGTTCGATCTCGTCGCCAAAGTACTCGACGCGGATGCCCAGCTCCTCGTAAGCGGGAAGGATCTCGAGGACGTCGCCGCGCACCCGGAAGCTGCCATGGTACAGGTCGAGCTGGGTTCGCTGGTACTGCATATCGACCAGCCGCTTGAGGACGCGGTCGAGCCCCTCGGTGGCGCCGCGCTCGAAGAACTGCAGCATGCCGAAGAACGCCTCCGGCGAGCCCAGGCCGTAGATGCAGGAGACCGAGGCGACGATCAGCACGTCGCGGCGCTCGAACAACGCCTTGGTGGCGCGCAGCCGCAGCCGGTCGATCTCCTCGTTGATGGTGGTCTCTTTCTCGATGTAGGTGTCGGTCTGCGGCACGTAGGCTTCGGGCTGGTAGTAGTCGTAGTAGGAGACGAAGTACTCGACGGCGTTGTCGGGGAAGAAGCTGCGGAACTCCTGGAAAAGCTGGGCGGCCAGGATCTTGTTGTGCGACAGCACCAGCGTCGGCCGGTTGACCGCCTCGATGACCTTGGCGATGGTGAAGGTCTTACCCGAGCCGGTCACCCCGAGCAGGACCTGCTCGCGGTCGCCGCGCCGCAGACCCTCGGCGAGCTCGGCGATCGCCGCCGGCTGGTCCCCCTGCGGCTCGAAGGTCGAAACGATCCGGAAGTCGCCCATGCGGTCATTCTAACGGCGGCACCGGGTGGTTTCTTCCTGGCGCCGGCGGCGGTCCGGTCGCCCGCCCGCCGGCCGGCCCGCCCGCCTGCCCAAAGCCGGGCGGACACGGTATGACTAGCTCGCCGCCATTGCCCGGGCCGCCATTGCCCGGGCCGCTGTTGCCTGGGCGATGGCGCCGGCGGGCGCCGGCCGCCCGGGCGCATCCCCCGACGGCGAGCGCTGCGGCTGGTCCGGGGCCGGCGCAGGGGCCGGGGCCGGGACCGGCGCGCCTGGCTTGTGAGCCAGTGATTCGAGCGCCTCGGTGAGCTCGCGCACCTGCTTGTGGGTGAGCGGCGCCTGGGAGCTGCTCAGCGCCATGATCTCGCGCTGCACGCGCTGCAAGTTGGGGAGGTCCGTCTGCTCGGTGCCGACGGAACGGCCCGCGGCCTCGAAGGCCTGGTGCAGGCGCTGGCGCTCGGCCGCGGTGGCGTCGGCCGGCAGGCGCGGCGCGAGGCTCGATTCGGCCAGGCGGAACGTCCAGCGGATGATCGCCGGCGCCTCGATCCTGATGACCACGACTCCCGCGACGAGCAGCAGCAGCACCAGGCCGCAGCCGATGAGCAGCGGCTTGCTGCATCCCGGCCCGTCACGCGGCACCTGGACGGCAGAGGGATTGAAAGGCGAGACGGGTGTCGTCGATGGGTCCGCCACGGGTGTCCTGTTGTATCACCGGGGCTCGGCAGCAGCAAGCAGAGGTGTCGTCACCGTCGTTGCCGTCGTCGCCCCGTGCAAAAGCGGCGGCATCATCCACCGCCAGGCGCGGCAACACCGGCTCCGCCTGCCGGGCGGTCCGTGCGGCCTCACCGCCCGCGAGGCAACAGGCGCAACTTGGCGTCCACCAGCTGCCAGAGCTCGGACAGGTCGAGATGGATCTCGGGAGTGGCCGGAGACCGATACCTGCCCGTGACCTGTGGCGCCGCCGCGAAGCCGCCCGTTCCGTGGATCAGGAACTCGATCTGCCGCCGCTCGTGGTCGACCAGCCAGTATTCCTTGACACCCGAAAGGGCATAAAGGTTCTGCTTCACGCTCCGATCGTAGCTGGCCGTGCTGGGAGAAAGGACCTCGACCACGAGATCAGGAGCGCCCTCGATCCGGTTGCCGACGATCGCGAGGCTGGGGGACGAGACATAGACGAGATCCGGCTGCACGACCGAGTGGTCAGCCATCACCATGTCAGGCGGTGGCTGGAGGACGAGACCGCCAGCTGCATCGGCCAGGGGGCCGAGCAGCTGCCCCAGTACGTAAGAGACGATCTGATGCCGCGAGAACGGGCTCGCGGTCACGTGCAGCCTCCCGAATACCAGCTCGCAGCGTGGCTCATCCGGCAGCTGTTCATAGTCCCGCAGCCGGTACGGACCCAACGCAGGCTGTGCCGTTCCCGTAAGGAGCCCCGTGGTCATCGACCAAAGTATAGCCGATGCAAGGCAGCGGGAGCCGCGGTTTCAGGAGCAGAAGGCGGGGCTTCATCGCGTGTGACCCATACGGCGCAGTATACGATAGTCAGCGCCCCAAAGGGCACAAATTTTTTTATTCCGGTACTGCAAGGTGAGCCCGGCGTGGCCGGCTCAAAAGAGTTTGGCGTCAGATCACATATGAGCTTTGTTACTCCGATAATCTGATGTGTCAATAGCGACGACCTAGGTAACACAAAGCCTATGGTGACGCCCTATCGTCTGCGCCTTGCTCATCAACGACAGCGCCACAGCGCCACTCTGATTTGTCAGGAAAGGCTTTCACTTTGCTTGCCTGATCCGTCATACTCGTGCCTGTATAGGTACATCGGATGTCATTTCAAAACATCGGCAAGGCGCTCGCGATTCTCCGCCGGAAGCACGGGCTCTCCCAGGCCGAGCTCGCCCAGAGCTGCGGCATCGGTCGCGCCCAGCTCTCCAGATACGAGGCGGGCAAGGAACTGATGAAGCTTCCCACTCTCGAGAGGATGCTGAGTCAATTGACGGTGGAGCCCGAAGAGTTCTTCCGTTTCGTCCGCACGCTGGACGCATCGCCGCCGCCGCCGCACCAGCGACGAGGCCCGAGTCGAGTGGACGAACGCCAGCTGGCGGCAGCCTTTCAAAACCTGCATGCCGCGATCGACGAGCTTCGGGAGGTGGTGGAGCGCTCCATCGACCCCGCCACCCGCTTCGCGAGGCTCATCGACGAAGCTGCCGCGAGCAGCAACGCGATCGCCGGCATCACCGACCCGTGACCTGCCAGCCGCACGGCGGCATCGCCAAGGGCGCCGGCGCCCCTCTGCGCCTATAATGATCGGCGTGGAGCACGAGCCGCCGCACAACCGTCCCCGCCCGACCCCCGGCGTCCAAGGGCGGCGCTGGCGCTGGTTCCGCTGGACCTGGCCGCTGCTGGTGGCGGTGCTGATCGGCACCACCGTCGGGGTGAGCGTCGCCGCCCTCATCCACGTGCCGCAGGTCGGGGCGCTCGCCACCTTCACCCCCAACCTGGTGACCCAGTTGCTGGCCGTCGACGGCAGCGTCTTCGCCTCCTTCGCGCGCGAGCGCCGGATGATGCTCAAGGAGGGGGAGATTCCGCCGGTGATCGAGAATGCGCTGCTCGCCTCCGAGGACAGCAACTTCTTCCGGCACGGCGGCATCGACGCCATGGGCATCGCCCGCGCCGCCCTCGACGACCTGCGCGCCGGGCGGATGAAGGAAGGCGGCTCGACGATCTCGATGCAGCTTGCCCGCACCCTGTTCCTCACCCGCGAACGCAAGTGGCGGCGCAAGATCGAGGAATCGCTGGTCGCCGTCGAGCTCGAGAAGAGCTTCAGCAAGCAGCAGATCATCACTCTCTACCTGAACCTGGTGAACCTCGGCCACGGCAACTACGGCATCGAGGCGGCGTCGCGCTACTACTTCGGCAAGCCGGCAAAGGCGGTGACCCTGTCCGAGGCCGCGACGCTGATCGGCATCATCCCGGCGCCCAGCCGCTACAGCCCGTACCGCGAGCCGGAGCTGGTGCTGCGGCAGCGCAACCGGGTGCTGCGGCGCATGCTGGAAGAACGGCTGATCACCGCGGACGACTATCAGAAGGCGGCCGCGCAGCCGTTGCTGGTCACCTCGCAGCAGCCGGAGGAGAGCTTCGCTCCCTACTTCGCCGAGGAGGTCCGCAAGTACCTCGAGGCCACCTATGGCGCCAACATGCTCTACGAGGGCGGCCTGCAGCTGCAGACCACGCTCGATTCCAAGATCCAGCGCGCCACCGAGCAGGCCATCCGCGCCGGCCTGCTCCACGTCGACCACCGCCGCGGCTGGGGCGGCCCGATCGCTCATCTGGACGAGAGCGCTCTCGAACAGCAGAACCTGCCCGCCGCGTTCGTCCAGGGCCGCCCGGTGGCCGGCCGCTGGTACCAGGGCATCGTGCTGGAAGCCGACCGGGTCGCCGCCCGCGTGCGCGTCGGCAAGCAGGTCTTTTCGCTGGCGCCCAAGGGCATGGCCTGGACCGGCCATGCTCATCCCGGCGACCTGCTGCGGCGCGGCATGGTGGCCTGGTTCCGCTTCGAGGTCCCCGAGGTCAAGCCGGCAAAGGGCAAGAAGGCGGCAGCGGCCGCGAGCCCGTCCGGCGACACGCCGACCCCAACTCCCCTCGAGCTGATGCTCGAGCAGGAGCCGCGCATGGAGGCGGCCGGCCTGGTGATCGAGTCGCGCACCGGCGCCATCCGCGCCATGGTCGGCGGCTGGGACTTCGCGCGCAACAAGTTCAACCGCATCACTCAGGCGCGCCGCCAGGTGGGCTCGGCGTTCAAGCCGTTCGTCTACGGCGCGGCGCTCGAACAGGGGTGGACGCCGGCGGACACCCTGCTCGACGCCCCGACCGCCTTCATCGGCGCCGACGGCAAGCTGAGCTACCGGCCCGAGAACTACTACCACAAGCATTACGGCATCGTGACCCTGCGGCGGGCGCTCGAGCAGTCCATCAACGTGCCGGCGGTCAAGATGCTCGATCTCATCGGCGGTTCCAAGGTGGTGGCGTTCGCGCACCGCTGCGGCATCCGCACGCCGCTGCCGACCTGGCCCAGCATCGCCCTCGGCTCGGCCGACCTGACGCCGCTCGAGCTGGCGGCTTCCTACGCCGCGATCGCCAACCAGGGCACGCACATCGAGCCCTACATGATCGAGCGCATCGCGTCGCCCGACGGGCAGGTCATGGAGCAGCACTTCCCCACCGCCTACACGTCGACCGATCCGGCGGTGTCCTACGTGCTGACCCACATGCTCGAAGGTGTCATCGATCGCGGCACCGCCTATGCCATCAACGACCTGCCGCTCGACATCGCCGGCAAGACCGGCACCACCGACGACTTCACCGACGCCTGGTTCGTGGGCTTCACCCCCCGCTACACGATCCTCACCTGGATCGGCTACGACGTGAAGCGCTCCCTGGGCCAGGGCATGAGCGGCGCCGTCGCGGCGCTGCCGATGTGGCGCGGCATCGTCGAGGACGGGCTCAAGCACGGCTGGATCCAGAAGGGCGAAACCTTCCCGGTGCCGCCGGGAGTGGTGTTCCGCGACGTCGACTACTACACCGGCCTGCTGGCCGGCCAGGGCAGCCCGAAGGTGGTCAAGGAGGCGTTCGTCGCCGGCACCGAGCCCGCGCGCGAGTACAGCGCCCGCTGGTCCACGATCACCACCCTCCCCTGGTACCAGCAGCGGCCCTTCTACATCCCCAAGGAAGGCGAGAAGATGCCGCAGAAGGGCGGTCCACCGGTCCCAGGCGCACCGCCCGGTGCGGTCCCGCCCAATCCGCCGCCGGGCGGCGAGGGGAACTGACCGCCCTTCGCAGCCGGTGGATCAGGCGGTGGCGCCGCCCCGACGCACGCGGGCGACGAAGAGAGCGAGCAGGCTCAGCAGCGAGAGGGCAACCGTCGCGGCCACGAGCCAGAGTGCCCTCCATGGATGCCTGCCACCCGGGAAAGGCACCAGGTCACCGTCGCCCAGCACCACCATGCCTGCCCATGCCGCCGGCGGCAACCGTGGGTGCTGGCGCAGGGAATCGAGCTGCGCCTGCCGCAACGCCGCCGCTACCGAGGCGCCCTGGCCCAGGTGGCGGTAGAACCCAGTGAACAGCGCCTCCGCATCGGTGTCGACCTGCGGCCAGAGGCTGGCCACCACGGTGCGGGCGCGGGCCTGGAAGAAGGCATGCGCCAGGCTCATAACGCCCTCGCCGCGAAAGAAAGGGCCACCGTTGCTGCTGCAGGTCGAGAGGACGACCAGGCGGTCGTCGAGGCGGAGCTTGGCGATGTCCGCCGGCCGCAGGAGGCCGTCACGCCCAGGGGATGGCGAGAGCCAGATGCCGGAACGGCGGGGATCGCGGTCATCGACGATCGAATGAGCTGCAAAGTGCACGAGCGCGAAGCGGCTCAGTGGTTCGCGCGAGCCGAGAAGCGCTTCTTCCGATGCCTCGTTTCCGACCCATCTTTCACATCTCCATCCAAGGAACCACACCAACGCGTTCGCCTCGCCCTGCGCGGCGGGTAGCCGCTCGGCCGGCAAGTGAATGCCGGCCGCCTCAAAGGTCTTGCGAACGGCCGGAGCAGGTATCGGCGGATCGGCCAGAACCAGCGCCGGCCGGTCGGCCGGCGGCGGCTGGGGCGTGGCTCGCGTGAGGGCCCACAGCGTCGCGGAAGGGACAACTGAGATCTGGTAACGCCAAGCGAGCACTTCGCCCTCGCGTGTCGCGCGTAGCGCCGCAAACGGGAGGAGGTGAAGGTGATCATCAGGAACCACGACCAGGCGATTGACCTCCTTCGGCAACTCGGCGAGCACCTGCCCGACCAGCTGGCGATAGAGGTCCGTCGCCTGCCAGGACTGGAAATGCTCACGATGCTCCAGGAATTCTGCAACCCCTCGGCGCACGTCGCCTCGGCCCATCCCTTCGAGGCGATAGCACCGCCGCATGGCCTTCGTCGCCACGATCAGCCACGAGCCGCCGCCGAAGTCGCCGGTCCAATCCTCCCACGGCGCGATCTGGAAAGAGAGCAGCGCCTGGTCGGGGGCAAGCAGTCCTTGGATCTCGGAGAGAGTGGCGAAGCCGCGCAGCTGGCCGATGGAACCGAGGGGCCGCACGGAATGGGGTGTGGCGGCCCTATCGTTTGCGGTGGCTGAGACTTCAGCTCTCGAGGAGGCGGAGGGGCCGTGCCCCATCTCTCGTTCTTCGGCTGTCAAGGCTTTGAGATCGCTCTCGGCGTTTTCTCTTTCGCTCCCAGGCAGGGCGCTGTCCTGCCGGCGCTGCCTGAGGTGTTCGATGGCTTGGCCGAGTGCGTGAAGCCGTTCTGCATCGGCCTCGGCCGCAGGAGCTCCGGCTCCGGCCGCGATCAGGTTGTCATACAGGGCGCGAGCCCGGAGCCTCTCGACGACGCCAAAGCCAAGTTCCAGGCATGACGGGCATCGACCTGCGAAGGCGGATGCAAAAAGACGCCCGGAGAACCAGTAGGAATCATCAGACCAGGCCGACAACAGGCTCATCTGGATCTCGGGATCCCGCTGGAGGGCGCGGAGGCGCTCGATCTGAGAAAGACCCTGTTGCGACTGGAGGACGAAATCGTCGACCGGCCGAGTCCTCCAGGCCAGCCGCATCAGAACGCCGTAGCCCTCGGCACGGGACACCGGATCGTCCCCTTCGAGGCTGCGAACCGCTCCTGCCGGCTCGCCGCTATCTTGCCGCGCCGACGAGACCTGCCAGCGAATGAACGCTCGGCGACAAACCCGCCTTTCGGATTCTCCGGGAGCAACTTCGAGGCAGCGACGGCGCTCCAACCTCGCTGCCTCTACCCGCTTTGCCAGCATGACCAGCTGAGAGGAGGCCAGGGCTGCCACGGTTGGATTACCGCCGGCTTCTGCCTCCTGCCTCGCCGCGCGGGCCACCTCCTCGATCCGGCTGGTATTGGCCGCCGCCGGCAACTCGCCGGCCCGTACGATCAGCACTTGCAGCTGACAGTACAGGCCATCCGCACGCTGGAAATGGCCCAGAGCCGGCTGCGACAGCTGCAAGCAGTCGGTCCAAGCCAGGCCGAGCTGGCCAGTGAAGAGATGCACCTGGTGCATCGTCTTCAGCCAGCGCGCGTCACGAAGCGGAACAGGCACCTCTTCCAGCGCCAGGCCGGCTTGCTCGAAGTTGCCGCTGGTGAACAGCACCCAGGCGCGCGACATGGTCGAAAGGGCCACGTACCAGTCACGTGATCGAGCGCCGGACGCTGCGGCAGCCTGAGCTTCGCGCTCCACCTCGCGGCGAGCTTCGTCAAGACGGCCTTGGGCGACTAACAAGGTCACCAGGTTGTTCCTTGCGAGGACTTCCCCTTCTGCATTGTGCTGATGGTAACTGCTGGCCGCTGAGCGCAAGAGCAGCTCGGCGCGGTCAGGAGGGAAGAGTTGGAGAGCCGCCGAACACATCTGGAGCCCGGGATTCTGCGGATATTGGACGAAGAGGTAGCGGACTTGTCGAGCGGCCCCGCGCCTATCAGGCTGCCGCCAAAAGCAGCGAGCGGACTCGGGATCCTCGGGATAGGCCGTGAACTGTCGTACGCACCCGGCCACTCCTTCCGGGCTCGCCGCGAGACTGAGGCCTGGGACGGCAAGCGCCGCCCAGGCCAGGGCTGCAAGGAGTCTCAGGAGATGCCTCCAAGGCCCACATTCACAGGAGGCCCAGGAGGATTGGGCGGGGGCATGTCGGTCTTTCCCGCGGTCATATCGAAGTACACCTTTTTCGTCGTTTCGGAGATGCCGTGAGCGGTTCCGGTCACCGGCGCCGGTGCCAGCGCCCCGGCGACGCCCATCTCCGGCGCCAGGGCCTGCGCCTTCGGCGCGCCGGTCGGAAACGTCCGCACCGGCTGGGCAGCAGTTTCCTGGGCCGGCTGCTGCGCGTGCTGGTACGGAGCAGGCTCGGGCTGCGTGCGCGTGGTCACCAGGCCGATCTCGATGTGCCAGAACAGCCGCTGCGTCCGGAACGTCTTCGCGACCTTGCTCGAGGTCTCCACGCTCGCGCCCGTGTTCGAGCCCTCCTTAGCAGGAGAGTTGCCTACCTGATCGTCCTTCCCGCTCAGTGCTGCAGATTGAGTGCTCATGGCATTCTCCCTTTTGGATGGGGCGGCCGAGCAGGAGGGGTGCCCTGGCCTGCTCCGCCGGTCCCGTTTGGGAAGCCCGCGCTTCCTGTTGGCTCAAGGAACGAACGCCACGGGGCCATCCCCTCACCCCCCATCGGTGCACCCCGCTCAGCGGAGCCGGAAGTCCCGGGAAATGGTGTCGGACCTGCCGTCGGGCAGGTGGGCGGTGAGGGTCGCATGCAAGGGCGCGCCGGCCGGCACTCGCGCCAGGTCTGGCACCGGCACGGTGTACTCCGTGGCGGCGAGGCCGTGCGCGGCGGCGATCGGGATCGGTTTCGCCGCGCCGCTCTCGTCCTCGAGATCGACGGTGAGGTCGTAGGTCGCGCCGGGCACGCCGCTCCAGCGCAGGCGGGCATTGCTTCTCGGCAGGACGGCCTCGCCGGGACTGAGCCAACGAGTCGCTGCCGCCTGGTCGGCGGTGCTGCCGCCGCGCTGCACGACGGCTGCCGGCGCCTCGCCGCGGCGGAGCTCGTAGGTCCCGAGCACCGCTGCAAAAGCAACGGCGGCGGCCGCCGCCAGGGCGGCATAGAGCCGCCACCGCGGGCGGCTCGTACGGCGATCGAGGACCAGGTCCCCGGCAAGTGCCTGGTCGGCTCTTGGATCGGCGGCCTCCTCGCCCGGCGCGGTCCGCTCCATGAGCACCGCCAGCCGCCAGGCCTCGGCGCACGCGGAGCAGGACGCCAGGTGCTCGACGACGTCGCGCAACCGGTCCGGGGGCAACCGGCCGTGGGCTCCTTCCCAGATCTCGGACACGGACGGACAGCGGTCCGGATGCGCCGGCTCCTCCGGCTGTGCGAAGGCTTCGCGGAGGCGCTCCAGACCTCGAGGTTCCGTCACGGTACGATCCCCCTCCTTTCCAGGCAGCCGCGCAGGTCGGCCAGGCCGCGGTAGACCAGGTTCTCCGCCCGCTTGGGGCTCCAGCGGAGGAGCTGGGCAACCTCCGGCACGCTGTGACCCTGGAGGTTCAAGACGACGGCGAGCCGGCGAGGGCGCACCAGGGTCTTGAGGCAATCGCGAATGGCGCGTCCAAGCTGCCTCCCCGCCGAATCGCGTTCCGGGTCCGGCTGGGCGGCGACCGGCCCGCCGCCCTCTTCCGCCGCCGCCGGCAGCGCCACCTCCTGCCGGCGCCGCCAGCGCCGGATCTCGTCGACCAGGGCGCTGTGCGCCGCCTTCCTCAGATAGAACGTCGAGAACTCGCCTGCTCCCTCATGCTGCTTCTGCGCGGCGACGACGCGCATCAGCACGGCCTGGACGAGGTCGTCGGAGCGGCTGGCGAGCCAGGCAGGACAGACGTGGGCCACGACGCGCGCCACGTCGGCGCGAAGCCGCCCGTAGTCGTCCTCGGTCCTTGGCGAATGGAGGACACCAACGTCGGGGGCAGGCCGCTCGGGCGGAGGATCCTGAGCGTTCATGGCAAACGGCAACCGTCGGGCTGTAACTTAGTTTAGCATGGCAGACAGAGCCGCACGGCCGGCACGGCCGGCGCCCGGCATCCCGAGACACCTGCCAGGACGTTCATTTGCCCGGGTGGGCGGTCTGCTCGGCGATGAAACGGTCGACGTTGTGCTCGAGCACGGCGAGCGGGACGGCGCCGCTGCCGAGCACCGCATCATGGAACAGGCGCACGTCGAAAGACTGGCCAAGGGCCTGCTCGGCCTTGCGGCGCAGCTGCTTGATCTTGATCTCGCCCAGCTTGTAGGCAAGAGCCTGGCCGGGCCACGAGATATAGCGGTCGGTTTCGGTCTCGACCTCGTGCAGCGGCAGCGCGGTATGGCTGGCGAGATAGTCGATCGCCTGCCGGCGGGTCCAGCCCTGGGCGTGGATGCCGGTGTCCACGACCAGGCGGCAGGCGCGCCACATCTCGTAGGTGAGGCGGCCGAAGTTGCTGTAGGGGTCGGTGTAGAAGCCCATCTCGAGGCCGAGCCATTCGGAGTAGAGGCCCCAGCCCTCGCCGAAAGCCGAGAGGTACGAGTACCGTCGGAAGTTGGGGAGGTCGGCGAGCTCCTGGCTCAAGGCGACCTGCAGATGGTGGCCCGGCACCGCCTCGTGCAGGGTGAGCGCTTCGAGGTTGTAAAGGGGACGGGTCTCCGGCTGGTAGACGTTGACCCAGTAGGTTCCCGGCTGGGTGCTGCCAGCGGGCGCCTGGACGTAGCGCCCGGCGGTGTACTTGGGTGCGAGGTGGTCGGGCACGGGCTTGATGGTGTACGGCAGGCGCGGCAGGGTCTTGAACTCCGAGGGGAGCTTGCCGTCGATCCGCTTGGCGAACCAGGCCGCGTCCTTGAGCAGCTCTTCGCCGCTCTTGGGATAGAAGCGCGGATCGGTGCGCAGCATCTCGACGAAGGCCGCGAAGTCGCCACTGAACCCTACCTGCCGGATGACCGCCTGCATCTCCGCGCCGATGCGCTCCACCTCGGCGAGACCCACCTCGTGGATCTCCTCGGGCGACAGCTCGAGGGTGGTGAAATGACGGATCTGGTGCGCGTAGTAGGCCCGGCCGCCGGGCAGCTCCGAGGCGCCGATCGTCGCCCGCGCGTGCGGCAGGTACTCGGCGCGGTAGAACTCTAGGAACTGCCGGTAGCCGGCGACCGCGCCGTCGAGGATCGCCCCCCGCGCCTCCTGGCGCAGGCGCTGGCGGTCGGCCTCGGGCATGGTCGCTGGAAACCGCTCGCACGGTTTCCAGAAGACGCTCTTCGCCGGATCGTCGACGACGTGCGCGGAGATCGTCCGTTCGTAGCCGGTGAGCGTCTCCCTGGGAACGGTGAAGCCGCGCCGGATACCCATCCGCATCAGCTCGATCTGCTGCGCGACATGGCGCGGCCAGGCGCGCAGCCGGGCGAGGTAACTTTCGTAGTCCCGCACGTTGGCGAACGGCATCTCGTCGGGCAGCTGCGCGAAGCTCGAGTGGAAGCCCGAGTCGGCGTTGAACGGCATCTGGTAGCCCCCGAGCTCGAAGTCCTCGATGCGGTCCGCGAGCTGGGCGCGCCAGATCTCGGCGTTGACGACGTCGCCGGCGGCGAGCCGCGAGCGGTCGATCGCCGCCAGCTCGGCGAGCAGCGCCTGCTGCGCCCGGTGACGGCTCTCGAGATCGGCGTAGCCGACCGCGGGCAGCAGGGCGTCGTAGTCGTGCCGGCCGACGGCGGTGGCGAAGAGCGGGTTGTCGCGCAGGCGCATCTCCCACTCCCGGTCGAACAGGGCATGGAGCCGGGCGGCCTCGCCGGTGGACGCACCGGAGCCCGCCGGACCGGGGACGGCGGCGGCGGCGCCGCCCGCGGCCGCGGCTCCCAGCGTTACCGGCGACGACGCCAGGCAACACGAGAGCGCGGCGGCAGCGGCGGCGGCGAGCGGACGGGGCATCGGCGGGACGCGCCGCTTCAGTCGACGATCCAGCCGTCGAGCAGCCGCACGATGCGGTGGCCGTACTCGGCGTTCTTCTCCGAGTGGGTGACCTGGATGATGGTGGTGCCCTCGTCGTTGAGCCGCTTGAACAGCTGCATGATCTCCTCGGCTTGCGAGGTGTGCAGGTTACCGGTGGGTTCGTCGGCGAGCAGCAGCTTCGGGTTGCCGATGACCGCCCGCGCGACGCCCACCAGCTGCTGCTGGCCGCCGGAGAGCTGGGAGGGGAAGAGGTCCTTCTTGCCGACGATGTGGAAGCGGTCGAGGGCGTCGGCCACCAGGGCCTGGCGGTCGGATTTCTTGATGTCCTTGTAGGACAGCGGCAGGTCGAGGTTCTCGGCCACCGTCAGGCTGTCGAGCAGGTGGTAGGCCTGGAAGACGAAGCCGATGTTCTGCTTGGCCACCTGCGCCCGCTGCTTCGCCTTGAGCAGGTGGATCGGCTGGTCGAGCAGGTCGTACTCGCCCACCCAGGCGCCATCGAGCATGCCGAGGATCGACAGCAGCGTCGTCTTGCCGGAACCGGAGGGTCCCATGATGGTGACGAACTCGCCTTCCCTGACCTCGAGGTTGATGCGGCGCAGCACGTAGGTGGCGCCACCCTGCGGGGACGGATAGGACTTCTCGACGTTGCGCAGGCGGATCATGGCACTTACTATCTCACCTAAGGCGCCGGCTTGATCCCGATCAGGCCGTAGTCCTGGCTGCCGTACAGCAGCTCGTCCAGCTGGTCGCGCAGCCGGTTGACGGCATCCGCCAGCTCCCGCTGCTCGGGCGGCAGCCGGGAAAGGTCGATCTCGGGCAGCCGCTCCTCCGGCGGAAAGGGGCGCAGGTCCAGACGCTCGACCGGATCGAAGCCGGCGAGCTCGTAGCTCAGCCGCAGGCTGTCGGGATGAACCGGCCGCTGGTGAGTGGGGTCGAGCCAGAAGTTGCGCGCCGCGACCAGCAGCGACAGCGGGCTGGGGGTTTCCAGGATCAGCACGCCGCCGGGGCGCAGCGCCCCCCAGGCCAGGCGGACCAACCGGTCGAGCTGGCCGGCCGCCAGGTGCTCGACGACATGGAAGGAGAGCACCGCCCCGAGGCTGCCGGGAGGCGCCGCGGCGAGGACCGCGAAGAGGTCGCCCTGGACGGCGTCGAGGCCGCGCTCGCGGCAGATCGCCACCATGCGGGCGCTGCCGTCCACGCCGCGCGCCGCGATGCCGTGATCCCGCAGCAGCGCCAGCGCCTCGCCTCGGCCGCAGCCCAGGTCGAGCGCCGGTCCGCCCGCCTCGAGATAGGGCAGGTAGCGCGCGATGCGCCAGCGGATCTCTTCCTCGGTGCCGCGGTGACGCCGCTCGAGCTCGAAGTACGCGTGCTCGTCTCGCGCCTGGGAAAGCTCGCCGGCGGCGGCCGCGGCAAGGCCGGCCGCCGCGGGTTCCGTGCTCGACTCGCCGTCCGGGCCGTCCGGGCCGGCCGCGGCCGCCGCCTCGGCTGGCGGCGCGGCTGGCGGCGCGAAGCGCGCGAGAGCGGCGCCGAGACTGCCCAGCAGGTCCCGCGCCTCGCGGCGGTAGAGGTCGAGCTTCTGGTCGGCGCGCGCGAACAGCGCGTCGTTGTGGCGCATCAGCTCCTCGATACCCTCGGCGTTGAGGGTCTCGAGATAGGCGATGCGCTGGTCGTCGCGCTGGCGCAGCTGCCGCGCGTCCCGCAGCTGCTCGAGCAGGATGAGGTTGAAGATGCGCTGGCGGTCCCAGAGGTCGTTCAGAGGGACCTTGACCAGCGGCCGCAGCAGCCGCTTCCAGGCGACCAGGAAGCGGCCGAGCAGGCCGCGGTGGCTGCGGATGGGGAACTCGCGGTCCTCTTTCCACAACCAGTGCCAGTCAGCCAGGTCGCGGGTGGGCTCGACCAGGAAGTCGTCGATCGCGGGCGGCCGGCGCGCCGCCGGCGCCGCTGGCTGCGCTGCCGGCCGTGCCGGCTCGACCTGCCGCGAGGGCTCCGCTGGCTCCGCCGGCCCGGTGCGCCGCGGAGCGCCGGCGTCGGTCACGAACGGCTACTCTTCCCGCACCACCGTGACGGTCACCTCGGCGATGACCTCCGGGTTCAGCTCGATGCGCACCTGGTGGTCGCCCAGCGTCTTGATGCCGCCTTCGAGGTCGATGCGGCGGCGGTCGATGCTGAAGCCCTTGCGCTCGAGCAGCTCGGCAACCTCGGTTGCGGTGACCGAGCCGTACAGGGTGTCGGTCTCGCCGACGCGCTTGGGGATCTCGAGGCGCAGGTTCTTCATCTTCGCCGCGAGCGCTTCGGCGACGGCGCGCTCCTGGGCGTGGCGGGCGTCGATCTTGGCCCGCTGCTGCTCGAAAGCCACGAGGTTGGGGCGCGTCGCTTCGAGGGCCAGGCCCTGCGGCAGCAAGTAGTTGCGGCCATAGCCCGGTTTCACCTCGACGAGCTCGCCGCGCTTGCCGAGGTGGCGCTGATCGCTGAGCAGGATCACTTTCATCGTCGCGCCCCTCCTAGTCCGTGGTGAACGGGATCAGCGCCAGGTGACGCGCCCGCTTGATGGCTTGTTGCAGGAGGCGCTGGTGCCGGGCGCAGGTGCCCGAGATCCGCCGCGGCAGGATCTTGGAGCGTTCGGGGATGAACTGCTGCAGGAGCTTGACGTCCTTGAAGTCCACGTAGTCGATCTTGTCCGCGCAGAACTTGCAGACCTTGCGGCGGCGGTAGAAGACCTTCCTTGGGCGGGCCATGGGCTAGACCTCCCCCGCCGTCGCCGGACCGGCGGCAGTGTCGCCGCCGACGCCGCCAGGGCCGCCGGGACCGCCCGGCGATTCGCCGGCGCGCCCCGCGGTCTTGGGATGGCGCGAGGCCGCGCGCTTGAGATCCTCGTCGGTGCGCACCGTGAGGTAGCGCAGGATCTTGTCGTTCTGGCGCATCCGGTGCTCGACCTCGGGCAGCGAGCTCTTGCCGCCCTCGCTCTCGATGCAGAGCAGGACGTACTTGCCCTCGTTGAGCTTGGCGATCGGATAGGCCAGCTTGCGGCGGCCCCAGCTCTCCTCCTTGGAGATCTGGGAGCCGCCGGCGGTGATCATCTGCTTGTACTCCTGGGTCATGGCGACGACGTCCTCGTCGGACACGCGAGGATCGACGACGAACACTAACTCGTATGTGCGCATGTACGGATTGACCTCCCTATGGCCTGAATCAGTCCCGCTTCGCGCGGAACAGAGAGGAACGGGCGCGGCCGGCATCAACGGCACCGGCCAAACGGCCGGGCCGCGCGCGGCCGCGGCGAGCGCTATACCTTACAGGGGATGCCAGGCTTTTTCAACCCCCGTCCTGGCCGCCATTCAGCTGCGCACCCTCGATCGCCGCCGGCTGCCCGCCGCCGTTGAACCGCTGCATCGCGGCGTCGATGCCGTCGCGCAGCCAGGCCTCGCAGGCATCGGCGGCGCGCCGGACCACGGGCGCCAGCGCCGACTCCTCCTCGGCGGTGAAGGGCGACAGGACGTGGCCGATCATCGCATTGCCCCCATTTCCGGCGTCGCCGCCGGCGTCGCCCGCGTCGCCCGCGTCGCCGGCGCCGCGGTCGCCAGCCGCGCCGCTGCCGCCACCCGCGGCCGGCGGCCCTTCCGGGCCGCCGATGCCGATGCGCAGGCGAGGCACCTCGGCGGTGCGCAGGTTCTCGAGAATCGACTCGATGCCGCGGTGGCCGGCCGGGCTGCCGGACCGCCGCAGGCGCAGGCGGCCGAAGGGGAGGTTGACCTCGTCGTAGACCACCAGCACCTGCCGCGGCGCCAGGCCATGGCGCTCCAGCAGGCAACGCGCGGCGAAGCCGCTGCGGTTCATATACGTCTGCGGCTGGGCGAGGAGGACCGCCAGCGGCTCGCCAGCCGGGCCCTCGGCCGGGCCGGCATCGGCGTGGGAGGCGGCGGCCTGCGGCGCGGCGAGCTCGGCGCGCGCGGTCAGGGCGTTGCACTCCAGGCGGTCGAGGCGGGCCTGCCAGCGGCGGGCCAGCTCCTCGACCACCCGGAAGCCGACGTTGTGGCGGGTGGCGCGGTACTCGTCTCCCGGGTTGCCCAGACCCAGGACCAGGCGGTTCACGCCTCTTCCGTCTTGCCCTTCTTGATCACCTCGGGCTCGGGTCCGGCCTCGACCGGCGCCGCCGCCTCGGTAGCCGGCACCGCCTCGGTCTTGGCGTGCATCACCGAGACCAGCACCCGGTCGGGCGGATCCTGCAGCGCCACTCCGGGCGGCAGGTGCAGGTCACCGGCGGTCAGGTGCTGCCCCAGGTGCAGCTCGCTGACGTCGAGCTCGATCGCCTTCGGGATGTCGCCGGGCAGGCACTCGACGTGGACCTCGCGGTGGGAGAAATCGAGCACGCCGCCCTCGGTCTTGACGCCATAGGCCGTGCCGGCCAGCTCGATCGCCACCTGCACCCGCACCTTCTCGGTCATCACCACGCGCTGGAAGTCGAGGTGCAGGATCTCCCTGGTGATCGGGTCGAGCTGCATGTCGCGGATCATGGCGTGGCGCTCCTGCCCGGTGCTCGCGAGCTTGAGCAGGAAGACCGCGTTGTCGGCGCCGCCGCCTCTGAGCAGCTCGATCAGCTGCTTGCGGTCGATGTGGATGGGCACGGCGTCCTTGCCGGCGCCGCCGTAGACCACCGCCGGAATCTGGCCACGCTGCCGCAGGCGGCGGTTCTGGTTCGTGCCGGTCTCGTGGCGCGGCTGGACTTCGATCTTCATTTCACTCATTTCTTTCCTCGCTTCGTTGCCTGGTGACACCAGCTCGGCCGCGGGCGTCAGACGAACAGCGAGCTCACCGAGCTGTTTTCGTGGATTCTGCGAATGGCCTCGCCGAGCAGCGCCGAGACCGACAGCGGCCGCAGCTTCTGCGACCGCGAGAGCTTCTGATCGAGGGGCGTGGTGTTGGTGATCAGCACCGCCTCGACCGGCGATTGCGCGATCCTTTGCAGGGCCGGACCGGACAGCACGCCGTGGACGCCGGCCGCCAGCACCCGCTTGGCGCCCTTGGCCTTGAGCGCCTCGCAGGTCTTGGTCAGCGTGCCGGCGGTATCGACGATGTCGTCGACGATCAGCGCGTTGCAGCCTTCGACGTCGCCGATGACGAACATCACGTCGGCCTCGTTCGGCGCGGTGCGGCGCTTGTCGACGATCGCCAGCCCCACCTCCATGCGCTTGGCAATGGCGCGCGCGCGCTCGACGCCGCCGGCATCGGGAGAGACGATGACGAGATCGGGAAGATGGAGGTCGCGCACCGCTTCGAGCAGCACCGGCGCGGCGAACAGGTGATCGACCGGCACGTCGAAGAAACCCTGGATCTGGTCGGCATGCAGGTCCATGGTCAGCACGCGGTCGGCGCCGGCGCGCGAGATCAGGTCCGCCACCAGCTTGGCGGTGATCGGCACGCGCGGCTGGTCTTTCTTGTCCTGCCGGGCATAGCCGTAATAGGGCAGCACGGCGGTCACCCGCGAGGCCGAGGAGCGCTTGAAGGTATCGAGCATGATCAGCAGCTCCATCAAGTTCTCGTTGACCGGCTCGCAGGTCGGCTGCACCACGAAGACGTCCGAGCCGCGCACGTTCTCCTGGATCTGGCAGAAGATCTCGCCATCGGAGAAGTTGCGCGCCGAAACGTTGCCGGCCGGCAGGTTGAGATAGTCGCAGATCTCCTGCGTCAACGACGGATGGGCGCGGCCGCCGAAGATCTTGAGCTCTCCTGGCATACTCCTCCACTCACGAAAAATCCAGGCCGCGCCTGGTGAATCGCAGGATCGATCCGCTGCGGCGCCGGCCCGTCCCCGTCGTCTTCCCGGCTGGGGCGGACTGCCAGCCCGCAGAGGGGTTCATGATCCTTGACAGCTTGGTTGGGGCGGGAGGATTCGAACCTCCGAATGCCAGATCCAAAGTCTGGTGCCTTACCACTTGGCGACGCCCCAGTCTCGGTCGACTCCGGAGGCTCGCCAGGCAACCTGCCAGTCCCGCTCCGGTTGCGCGCTTTCGCCCCGCTGACTCCCGCGCTGCCTCGCGCCTCACGCTGCGAAGAGGATCCTCAGGTCACCGTCCAGAAGGAGTCGCGCAGATGCATCTCCTCGATCTCCTCCAGCGTCTTCTCGGGCGCCTTCGGCGGTGCCGCCGGCGCGCCGGCGGCACCGCCGGGGTCGCTGCCCGCGACCGGACCGGATGCATCGTCGGGAGGCGCCGCCAGGGACGGGAATACGCCGCCCCCGCCCGCCCGGTGATCGGGGCCATCGCCGGCGGGCCCGTTCGCGCCGGTGATGCCCACATTCGGCACACTCGCCGCCGCGATCGCCGGCGGCGCGGCAGCCAGCGGGTTTGCGGCCGCCGGCGACGAGGCCGATGACGGCACCGCGGCCGCCGGAGCGCCCGCGTGGTGCGGGGGGGCCGGCAGGCGCTCACCGCGCTCGCCCAGCACGCGCTCGTACTCGCCCAGGACCTTGTCTTCGATCATCCGCCGCGTCTCGTTGTTCAACGGGTGAGCCACGTCCTTGAACTCGCCGTTCTTCTTCTTGCGGCTCGGCATGCTGATGAAGAGGCCATCCCTGCCCTGGATGATCTTGATGTCGTTCACCATGAAGCACTGGTCGAAGACGATCGAGACGAATGCCTTGAGCTTCTCCTCCTGGATCGGAAATACCTTGACCTCTGAGATCTCCATGTCGCGTCCTCTCACCATCCCTGGTCGGACCCCTGGGAGCGTCCAAGAGCGGCGATGAGGCCGCGTGGTCTCCGGATGGGGGCCAGCGCCTCGTGTCATGGGCGGCACGCCGGAACGCCGCGGTCCACCTGAGAGAACCGCGTCCGGAGAGCTCCATTTCGACACGTCGCCGGGCGTCAGTGAGGCGATTATATACCCGACTGAAAGCTGAAGCGCGCCAAGTGCAGCCCTACCCCCCAGGGGCGGCGAGATACGACGGCAGAGGACGGCGGTCCCTCCGCCAAGGGGCCTTATGCTAGAAGCCCGTCATCGGGCTGTCAAACTCTTGCGGCGGCTCGGGGAGCGCGACCAGGGCATCAACGGGAGCAGCTCGTCTCCCGGTAATCCGGTCCGGGCTTCATCGGCGCCAGCTGCGCCAGCGGCTCGCGCAGCGCCTCTCGCCACCGGACCTGCACGCCCTTGCGGCGGTCGGCAAGCACCGACCAGGCGCCGTTGCTCGTCCACGCGAGGATCGGCGCGGTCGCCGGTTCCTGCCAAAGGCCCCAGCTGACCAGCTGGCCGCCCTGCACGACCGCGCTCCAGCCGCGCCCGGCGGCGTCGCGGTAGCCGACCGTCGAGGCCGTGGCAGCGGCGGCACTGGCGTCGCCGCCGGCCGCTGCCCCTCCCCCGGCCCCAGGGCCGGCGGCGACGGTCCGGACGACGCCCGCGGGATCGGCCGGCGGCACCGGCAGGCGTCCCAGCAGCAGCGGCGGCAGAGCGGAGAGGGAGAGCGGCCCGAGCGGCAGGAACGCGAGATCGAGCGCGCCTGCCAGGCGGCAGTAGGCATGGGCGCGATGGTCGAGCCAGAGGCCGCGGTCGCCATCGACGTCCAGTCCCCAGATGGCGCGGCCGAGCGGATCCACCGCCTGCGCCTGGTAGCGCTCCGGCGAAGCCAGCCGCAGCGTCAGCTTGAGGCTGCCCTCGCCCTCGGCGCCGCTGACGGCGACACGATAGAGGATCTGCGAGCCGTAAGCGGCGGCGGGCACCTGCCAGGGCGCCGGCGCCGCCGCTGCCGCCGCCAAGGCGGCGCCAGCGCCCGGCGAGCGCGGCGCGGCCTTGGGAACCGTGGAGCAGCCCAGGCCCGCACCGAGCAGCAGGGCGGTCAGCCCCCGGAAGAAAACCGGTCGGGGGCGGCGGCGCGGCGCGATGGCGGCTGCTCTCAGGGGGAAGACCGTCAGGGCCGGGGGCCGCCGGCAAGACTGTCGAGCTTGCGCCGCACGGCCTCGGCCTTCGCGGGATCGCCGCGCTCGAGCTCGATGGCGCGGCGGTAAGCCTCGCCGGCCCGGTCGCGCTCGCCCATGGCGCCGTAGACGTCGCCTAAGTGCTCCTGCACGGTGCCGTCTCCGACCTCGAGCCGCGTCGCGCGCTCGAGCGCGGCGCGGGCCTGCTCGAAGCGGCCGCGGCGGTAATACACCCATCCCAGCGAGTCCACGTAGGCGCCGTTGTCGGGCTCGAGCGCCACCGCCCTTTCGATCAGCTTCTGCGCCTCGTCGAGGTTCTCGCCCCGCTCGGCGAACATGTAACCCAGGTAGTTGAGCGCGGCGTGGTACTCGGGATCGGCGCCGAGCAGGCGCCGAAACTCGGCGACCGCCTGCTCGCGCTTACCGGTGCGCTCGTAGGCGGCGCCCAGCAGGAACCGCGCCGCCTTCGCGCTCGGCGCCGGCAGATCCGTCGCCGCCCGCCCCAGCAGATGCTCGAGCACCGGGATGGATTCGGCGTACTTGTCGAGGCGCTGGTAGGTCTCGGCCGCGGCCAGCGCCGCGTGCGGCTGCTTGGCGGCGGCGAGGTCCTCGAGGCGGCGAGCCGCCTCGGGCGCGTGGCCGGCCCGGAACAGCACCTCGGCGCGCTTGGCGGCAAGGTTGGGCGGCAGCTGGCCGCTCTGCGCCTTGTCCAGCAGCTTGAGGGCGTCGTCATAGCTCTGACGCTGGATCAGGGCGTCCGCGGCGAGCAGGAGAGCGGGCTCGCGGACCGTTTCCTCCTTGGGTCCGAGCCGCAGCAGCGGCTGCAAGGTCTCGCTCACCCGGTCCCACTGCTTGGCGTCGTAATAGACCTGCGCCAGCTCCAGGCGGGCCTGCCGCTCCTCGTCCTGCTTGCCGGCCTTGGCCAGGCCGGCGTCGATCTCGGCGAGCACTCGCGCCGCCTCGTCGGGATGGCCGGCGCGCTCCTGCACCTTCGACAGCGTCGCGGCCAGCGGCAGGTCGGTGGGGCGAGCGGCGCGCAGCCTCGCCAGCAGGTCGGCGGCCTCCTGGTTGTGGCCCTGCGCGGCCAGGGCCAGGCCCTTGAGCAGCTGCAGCTGCAGGTCCTCGGGATCGGCGCCTGGCGCCGCCGGCGACTGCTGGGGGGGACGCTGCGCCGGCGGCGAGGGGGGCGAGGTGGCCGAGGGGGGCGTCGCCGCCGTCTCCGGCGTCTCGAGCAGCGGCTCGACGGTGGCCAGGGCGTGATCGACGTCGCCGGTCAGGTAATAGGCCCACGCCAGCTGGCGCTGCAGCCGGGCGTCGCCACGCCCCGGCTCGGGTGCCGCCGAGAGCGTCGCCACCACCGCGGCGTAGTCGTTGCGGCGTCCCTGGAGCTCGGCCAGGGTCAGGCGCGCCTCGAGCGCCGCGGGCTCGAAGCCGAGGATCTGCGCGAGCACCGTCTCGGCCTCCTTGGGCTGGTCGTCGCGCAGCAGCGCTTCGACCAGCAGGGCGTAGGCGGCGCGCTGCTGGGGAGCCTGGACGATGACCTCGCGGAAGACCGCTGCCGCCTTGGCGGGCTGCTGTTGATCGAGATAGAGGCGGCCCAGGTTGATCGCCGTCTGGATGTCCTGCGGATCGCTTTGGTAAACGGTCTCGAGCGCCTCGAGCGCGGTGTGGACGGCCGCGGCATCCTGGCCCGCCATCTCGAGATAGACCATCCCGACACCGCGCAGCACGTCGAGGTTGTGCGGCGCGATCTGGCGCGCCTTGCCGACCTCGTCGACCGCCTTGTGCAGGTAGCTGGTCTGGGCGCTGGGCTGGCGCGCCGCCTGCGCCAGGCGGGCGAGCAGCTGGGCGTGCTCGAGATGGATGTAGGCGGAGTCGGGACGTGCCTTCTCGGCCTCTTCGAAGGCGCTCAGCGCCTCCGGCAGCATGCCGTCGCCGGCCAGCAGGTTGGCCATCAGGAACTCGAAGTCGCCGGCGTTGGCGCGGGCGCCGGAGGCGCTCGGCGGGGCCACCGTTGCCGGCGCGGCCGCCGGATTGGCGAGCGCGGCGAGCGGGCCGGCAGCCAGGGCCAGCCCCACGGCCAGGAGGGAGGCGAATGACGGCAGAGGGCGCCCGGACATCTTCATCGCGTCAGAATAGCAGCCGCGCGCGCCGCTTTACAAGGCTGCGGAGCCGCTTCTATAATCTCGCACCAGCAGATAAGTGGCTTTCCGACAAGCAGTTAGGAAATCGACCTCAAACCCTCGTCCGCCGCCTCCGGAATTGAGCAAGAAACGAAGTCGCGAGCATGGGTAAGCTCGGACAGCTCCTGGTCGCGCGCGGCTGGATCACGGTCCAGCAGCTGACGCGCGCGCTGCAGAATCAGAACGCGGTCGGCGGACGCATCGGCACCTGCCTGCTCGAGATGGAGGTGCTTGGCGAAGACCTGCTGGCGCGTTCGCTGTCCGAGCAGCTGGGAGTGCCGGCCGCCGTGATCGAAGACCTGCGCGGCATCCCGGACGAGGTGCTTCGCCTCATTCCCGAGAAGCTGGCACGCCGCTGCCGCGCGGTCCCCTTCCGGGTGGCGGGCGGGCGGCTCGACGTCGCCATGCAAGACCCGCGCAACCTCGTCTGCCAGGACGAGATCGCCTTCGCCTGCGGGCGGCGCGTCAAGGTGCACGTGCTGCACGAGCTGCGGATCTTCGAGGCGTTGCAGCGCTATTACCGCGAGGAGTGCCCGTCGCGCTACGGCCTGCTGCTGGACCGCCTCAACCGCGCGCGCTACCTGTGGGCCGGCAAGGAAGCCGGGGCGCGGCCGCCGCCGGGAACTCCGGTGGCGCAGCTGGCCCAGCGGGTCCAGGGAGCGCCCGCCATGCCCGACCTGCGAACGCAGCCGGGAACGGCAGCTTCCGCGGGCGGCCCGCCGGGCGCCCGCGGCGAGGAGCAGCGGACGGAGGTGCTGAGAGCCCTGCCACGCGAGGACCTGCTGTCCGGGGTGCCGCACTTCCAGCCGTCGCCGCTGCCGGAGCCGGCGCTGCCGCCCACGCCGCGCCGGCGAACGCTGTTCCGCTCGCGCGGCGCCGGCAAGCCGGCCTCGGAGGCCACCGCGGAGCCGGCGGGCGTCCGCGAGCTGCCGCCGCTCGAGGAGATCGACCTGCGCGGCGGTGGGCCGCCGCGCCGACAGCAGGGGCAGCAGGAGGCGGCGCAGGCATCGGCGCCAGCTCAGGCATCGGCGCCGGCTCAGGTCTCGACGCCGGCTCAGGCCTCGACGACGGCCGCCCCCAAACCGCCGGCGGCAACTCCTGAACCGGCACCGCCGCCGGCAGGGCCCCCGCCGGAGGCGTCGGCCGCGGCGGCGGAGCGATCGCCCATGTCGCCCATGTCAATGGCGGTGCCCCTGCCGGCGCCGCCGCTGGACCTCGAGGCGACGCTGGCGCTGGGCCCTCCCCCGGCGGCGCGGCCGGCGCGGCCCGCCGCGGCCGCGGAGAGCGCAGACGCAGCAGTCCCCAGGCGCCGGCCCGAGGTGCCGCACGAAAAGGTCGCGATCACCGCCGCCGAGCGGGCCGAGCTGGGGCTCGACGAGGGCCCGCCCGCCACCCCGGTCGCGTCGCCGCGCGAGGCGCCGGCCGACCTCGAGGAGCTGGAAGCGGCGTTCGCCGCGACCGCCGACAGCGAGGAGGTGGGGCGCATCCTGCTTGGATTCCTCGCCCGCGGCTTCAGGCGGGTGGCGTTGTTCCAGGCGACCCGCGATCACGTCAGTGCCTGGATGGCGCGCGGCGACGGCATCGACCAGGAGTCGTTCGCCCGTTACGGCGTGAGCTTCAAGGAGCCTTCGGTGTTCCTCAACCTGCGGCAGGGCAGCGGCCTCCACATCGGCCCCCTGCCGCCCATGGCGACCCACCGCGAGCTGGCCCTGTGCTGGGGCGGCGGGCTGCCGCGCGACTGCGTGGTGCTGCCGGTGCGACTCAGGACCCGCCTCGTCGCCGTCATCTACATGGATGGCGGCAGCCGCGGCCTCGGGGGGATCGATCTCGAGCAGATGCACCGCCTGACGGCGGCGACCGCCGCCGCTTTCGAGCGCTGCATCCTCACCAAAAAACGCGGCTACTCTCAGTCCTGACAAAGGTTTGGCTCGGTTGACACCTTGTCGGACCGGTTGTTAGACTCGGCGCCGTTTCGGAGCTCAAATGATCAAGTCGGACATCGTGGACCGCGTGGCGGAGAGCACTGACGTGCCCAGGGTCAAGGCTGCCCAGGCGGTCGACACCATCATCGAGGCGATGAAGACCGCCCTCTGCGATGGCAAGCGCATCGAGCTCCGAGGCTTCGGCGTCTTCCAGGTCCGCGACCGCAAGAAGGGTGTCGGCCGCAACCCCAAGACCGGCGTCGAAGTGGCGATCTCGCCCGGCAAGACGGTGCGTTTCAAGCCGGGCAAGGATCTCAAGAATCTCTGAGCCGACAAACGAAGAACCCAGTGTCCCCACGGCGGGCGCCGGGGGCGCCGGCGGATGGCGGCCGCCCATCTGGGCGGCGCGGCGCATGGCGTGGCGCTCCATGGGCCCGGCCCCGCCGCGCTACGCGTTGGCGCTGCTGCTTTTCGGGCTCACCTTCTTCTGCGCCACGACGCTCGGCCCGGTGCTCTACGCCTGGAGCCGCGACGGCCTGCCGCCCGACGCCTATCCGCTGATCACGCCGCGGCTGGTGGCGCGAGTGTGGAGCGACCCGGCGCTGCTGCGGCTCGGCCTGTCGTTCTCGGTGCCGGTGCTGATCATCCTGTTCGTGCACGAGATGGGGCACTACCTGGCTTGCCGGCACTACCGGCTGCCATCGACCCTGCCTTACTTCCTGCCGCTGCCGGCGGTCCTGGGGACCCTGGGGGCCTTCATCCGCATCCGGGCCCCGATCCGTGGTAAGCGCGAGCTCTTCGACGTCGGTGTCGCCGGGCCGTTCGCCGGCTTCCTGGCGCTGCTGCCGTTCCTGCTCTACGGCGTCGCGCACTCGCAGCCGGTGCCGTTCCGGATCAACCCAGGGACCTCGCTGCTGGTGCCGGGCCAGTGCCTGGCGATGGAGCTGGCCACGCGCCTCTGCCACGGCCCGCTTCCCGACGGCATGGTGCTGCGGCTGCATCCTTTCGCCCTGGCTGCCTGGTTCGGCCTGCTGGCCACCGCCATCAACCTGCTGCCGCTCGGGCAGCTCGACGGCGGCCACATCCTCTATGCCGCGGCCGGCCGCTGGCAGCGCCGGCTGGCGTTGCCGCTATGGCTGGCGCTGGCCCTGGCCGGGGTGCTGTGGGGCGGCTGGGTGCTGTGGTGCGTGGTGATCTTCGCCATGGGCCTCTACCACCCGCCGGTGCTCGACGAGGCGACGCCGCTCGACAACCGCCGGAGGGCGCTCGCCGTCGCCGCCCTGCTGGTGTTCGCTCTTTGCTTCATGCCCCGCGGCGCCATCGAGGCCGCCGCCGGCCTTGGGGACTAGTAGTGGCCACTAGCTCAGAAGTCGGCGACCAGGGTCACCGGGCCGTCGTTGACCAGGGCTACCTCCATGCGGGCGCGGAAGCGGCCGGTCGCGACCTCGCAGCCGCGCTGGCGCAGCGCCGCGACCAGCCCTTCGACCAGGGGGGCCGCCTCCTCGGGGGGCGCGGCGCGATCGAAGGACGGCCGGCGGCCGCGCTCCAGCGAGCCGGCCAGGGTGAACTGCGACACCACCAGGAAGGCGCCGCCCACCGCCGCGGCATCGAGGTTCATCCTGCCCGCCTCGTCGTCGAAGACCCGCAGGCCGGCGAGCTTGTCGGCGGCGGCCAGCACGGCCGCCGCGGCGTCTCCCTGCTCCACCCCGACCAGCACCAGCAGGCCGCGGCCGATCGCGCCCACCGTCTCGCCGGCGACGCGCACCGCCGCGGAGCTCACGCGCTGGATCACCAGGCGCATGCGTAAACGCCCATGTCTTTTCCGTCTCCAGTGGTATGGACCGCACCTACGCGCCATCGCGCGATGTGCCCGATGTTCCCGATGTGGTACCGTACTTCATTCGCAACCCGAGGAGAACCGCGCATGTTGAACAAAGTCATGCTGATCGGCAATCTCGGCCGTGACCCGGAGGTGCGCTCCACCACCTCCGGACAGCAGGTTGCCAACTTCACCCTAGCCACCAACCGCCGGTGGACCGACAAGGGCGGCCAGCGCCAGGAACAGACGGAGTGGCACCAGATCGTTTGCTGGGGCAAGACCGCCGAGATCGCCGCGCAATATCTGACGAAGGGCAAGCAGATCTTCGTCGAGGGCCGCATCCAGACCCGCTCCTGGGAGGACCGCCAGAGCGGCGAGAAGAAGTACCGCACCGAGATCATCTGCGAAAACTTCCAGATGCTCGGCCAGCGCGGCGGCGGGCCCGAGATGGATGCCGGCGGCCCGTCTGCCGGCGGCCCCACCTACGACGAGGGCCTGGGCGGCGGACACGGCGGGCCCGAGGACGACGATATACCCTTCTAGCTCCCACGGCCTGCGGCGCCCCGAGCCATTCAACAGGGGACACACCCACCCCTTCGCCTCGGCGAGCGTTTTCTACGTTCAGGCTTGTAGATCGCGGCTCAGGCTGGCGAGGTCCGCGCGCACGGCCTTCAGGCGGGCGGCGCGGACCGCAGGAGAATCCGCGAGCAGGCTGACCGAGTCGCTGGCCCAGCGCAGGGTGCGCAGGCGCTGGCGAAAAGCGGCGAGGCGGCGTGCCGCGGCGCGCCGCCTCGGGGCGTGACGCGGCCGCGCCAAGCGCGCGACGATCCCGGGCAGCGCCGCGAGCGTCGCGCACGCCAGCACCACGTCGCAACCGGCGGCGAAGGCGGCTTCGGCGCGAACCGGCAGGTCGCCCCACGGCGCCAGCGCCTGCATCTCGAGGTCGTCGCTCAGCACCAGCCCGTCGAACCCCATCTCGCCCCGCAGCAAGCCCTCGATCACCGGCGGCGAGAGGCTGGCGGGCCGCTCCTCGGGGTCGAGCGCCGGGTAGACGGCGTGCGCCACCATGACCGCGCCGGCCAGCGGCGCCAGTGCCTCGAAAGGTTTGCGGTGGAGCGCCAGGGCGGCGGCGCTCAGGCGCACCGCCGAGGTGCGGTGGTGGGTGTCCTCGGCGGCAGCGCCGAGGCCGGGAAAGTGCTTGAGGCAGCCGCCGACGCCGGCGCTGTGCAGGCCGCGCAGGAAGGCGCGCGCCCGCTGCGTCACCGCCGGGCCGCGCATGCCCAGGTAGCGCCCGTCGAGGGCGTTGCCGGTCTCGCCGTGGTCGAGATCGACCACCGGCGCGAGGTCGAGATCGAGGTCGAACAGGCGCAGCGCCCTGGCGATGCACCGCCCCGTGCTCCTCGCCGCGTCGGGCGGCCAGCGGGCCAGCAGTGACGCCGCTGGCGCCGGGCCGGCCAGCGCGCTGAGGCGGTCCACGCGCCCCCCCTCGGCGTCGATGGCGAGCACCGCCTGGGGCAGCAGCCGGCGCAGCCCGGCGACGAGACCGAGCAGCTGCTCGGCGGTTTCGAGGTTGCGTCCGAAGAGCACCACGCCGCCGGGCTGCGCGGCGGCGAGCAGGGCGGCCGTCGAGCGGTCCAGCCGCTTGCCCGGGATACCCACGAAGACGCAGCCGCCCGCGTTCATCCCAGCCGTGACTTCAGAGCGTGCAGCAGGTTGAGGGCGGCGAGCGGCGCCAGCTGGTCGAGGTCGGCGTCGCGCAGCAGCGAGGCCACCACCTGTTCCGGCGGCGCGAAGAGCGTCAGCTGCGCCGCATCGTCGGCCGCCGCGGGCGCCTTGCCGCGGGCCAGCCGCGGCCGGCCGGCCAGGTCGTACTCCTGCGCCTCGAGGTTGGCGAGGATCTCCCCGGCCCGCTCGATCACCGCGGGCGGCAGGCCGGCGAGCCGCGCCACGTGCAAGCCGTAGGACTTGTCGGCGCTGCCCGGCACCACGCGGCGCAGGAACACGATGCGCTCGTCCCATTCCTTGACCGCCATGGTGCGGTTGACCACCCGCGGCAGCAGCGCCGCGAGCTCGGTCAGCTCGTGGTAATGAGTGGCGAAGAGCGTCTTCGGGCGGCGGTGCTCGTGCAGGTACTCGACGATCGCCCAGGCCAGCGACAGGCCGTCGAAGGTGGCGGTGCCCCGCCCCACCTCGTCGAGGATGACCAGGCTGTGCTCGGTGGCGTGGCGCAGGATGTTGGCGGTCTCGATCATCTCCACCATGAACGTCGATTCGCCGCGCGCCAGATCATCGGAGGCGCCGACGCGGGTGAAGATGCGGTCGACGACGCCGAGCGACGCGGCCTCCGCCGGCACCAGGCTGCCGGCCTGCGCCATCAGCACGATCAACGCCACCTGCCGCAGGTAGGTGGACTTGCCGCCCATGTTGGGACCGGTCAGCAGCACGATCTGCGACGAGGCGGAGTCGAGCTCCGCGTCGTTGGGGACGAAGGCGTCGCGGAGCGCCAGCTCGACCACCGGATGGCGCCCCTCGCGGATCTCGATCGGGGCGCCGGCCGGCAGCATCCGCGGCCGCACGTAGCGATGGCGCGCGGCGGCCTCGGCGAACGCCGCCAGCGCGTCGAGAGTGCCGAGGGCCGCGGCCAGGGCCTGCAAGCCCGCCGCGCTGCCGGCGATCGTCGCGGTCAGGCGGCGGAAATGCTCGAGCTCGATCGCCGCCTGCCGCTCCTCGGCGGCGAGGATCTGTTCCTCGAGGTCCTTGAGCTCGGGGGTGACGTAGCGCTCGGCGTTGGCCAGGGTCTGGCGGCGGATGTAGTCCGCGGGGACCCTTGCCTGGTTGGCGCGGGTGACCTCGAGGTAGTAGCCGAAGACGCGGTTGTAGCGGACCTTGAGCGAGGCGATGCCGGTGCGCTCGCGCTCGCGCGCCTCGAGCGCCAGGACGTGGCGCTTGCTGTCGCGGGTCAGCGAGCGGTAGCGGTCGAGCTCGGGATCGACCCCGGCGGCGATGATGCCACCCTCCTCGAAGCTGGCGGCGGGGACCGGCGCGAGGACCCGCGCCAGCTCGCCGGCGAGGCCGGGCAGCGGATCGACCGCCGCCAGCTCGGCCAGCAGCGGCGACTCGGCGGCGGCCACCTCGGCAAGGATGGCCGGGGCCTCGGCGAGGCCGTCGCGCAGCGCCGCGGCCTCGCGCGGCGAAAGGGTGCCGAGGACGGCGCGCGCCAGCAGGCGCTCGGGGTCGCCGGCGCGGGCCAGGCGGTCGCGCAGCCGCTCCCGCCGCGGATGCTCGGCGGCCAGCTCGGCCACCGCCTCGTGGCGCCGCGCGGCCGCCTGCGGGTCGCGCAGCGGCCGGCGCAGCCATTCGCGCAGCGTCCGCGCTCCGGGAGGCGTGGCGGTGCGGTCGAGCACGCCGAGCAGCGTGGCACGCCGGCGGCCGCCGGGCCCGCCCGAAGCGTGGCCGGCTGCGGCCGCTGCCGCGGCGGCGGCGGCCGAGGCCGGCCGGAACACCTCGAGATTGGCCAGCGTCGCGGCGTCCAGGACCAGGCGGTCGTGGGCCTCGCGCACGGTCAGGGACCGGACGTGGGCGAGCTCGCTTCTCTGGGTCTCGCGGGCGTAGGCCAACGCTGCGGCGGCGGCGAGCACCGCGGGCTCGCCGGCCTCGAGGCCGAAGCCCCGCAGGGTGCCGGCCCCGAGGTGGCGCTGCAGCAGCTCGGCGGCGCGGTGAGGGTCGAGCAGGCGGTCGCCGCCGAGCGGCGTGACGCAGGGACAGTCCCGCTCCGCCCACTCGCGCACCGGCGATGGCGTGCCGTCGCCGGCGAGCAGCGTTTCGCGCGGCCGCAGCAGCGCCAGGTCGTCGGTCGCCTCCTCGGCGCTCGCCCAGCGGCGGACGAAGAAGTCGCCGGTCGAGACGTCGAGAAAGGCGCCGGCGCCGGCGCCGGCCTCCGGGTGGTGGTCCCCACGCCCGCCCTTCCAGGCGACGGCGGCGAGCAGGTTCTCCTGCTTGCTGTCGAGCAGGCCGGGATCGGAGACGGTGCCCGGCGTGACCACGCGGACGACCTCGCGCCGCACCAGCCCCTTGGCCTTGGCCGGGTCTTCCACCTGGTCGCAGATCGCCACCCGCAGGCCGGCCGCCAGCAGCTTGGCGAGATAACCATCGAGCGCGTGGTGCGGGATGCCGCACATCGGCGCTTCGCTGTCGCTGCCGCGGTGGCGCGCGGTGAGCTGCACCTCGAGGATGGGCGCCGCCTTCAGAGCGTCGTCGAAGAACATCTCGAAGAAGTCGCCCATGCGATACAGCAGGATCGCGTCCGGATGCTGCGCCTTGATCTCGAGGTACTGGCGCACCATCGGCGTCACATGCAGCGCCGGCGCCCGGCTTACCGTGTCGGACATTGGCCGAGAGTATATAGACGCGTCCTCCTATACTTCTCTTATGACGGAAAGCCCGGCAGCGGAGGTGACGGCGGCCGCCGCCGGCTCCGGGAACGCCGGCGTTGGGCGCGGGCTGATCCTGGCGCTCGACGCCGGCTCGCCGGTCATCAGCGCCGCGGTCGGGGTCGGCGGCGAGGTGCTGGCGGCGCGCGCCGTCGCGCTCGAGCGCTCCTCGACCCAGCTGCTGGCGCTGGTGGCCGAGGTGCTGGCGGCGGCCGCGGCCAGGCCGGCGGACCTGGCCGGCCTGGTGGCGCTGGCCGGCCCGGGCAGCTTCACCGGGCTGCGCGTCGGGTTGGCCACCGCGCTCGGCCTGGCCCAGGGATTGGGCGTGCCGGCGCTGGCGTTGCCGTCGCTCGCGGCGATGGCGGCGGCGAGCGGGGCGCCGCCGGGGACGCTGGTCATCGCCGCCGTCGACGCGCTGCGCGGCGAGTGGTCGGCCCAGGCCTTCCGGGCCGGACCGGTGCCGTGCCCGCTGGGCGAGATGGTCCTGGCGCCGGCGGGCGAGCTGCTGCGGCGCCTGGCTCCCGGCCCGGCGACCGGTTGGATCGGCGCGGAGACCTTGGAAACCCCGAAAAACCCGCCGGAGGCCCCGGCGACCACGGCAAGCGGGGAGGCCCCGGTGATCGTCGCCTTCGGCGTCTCCGCCCTGGCCCGCGGCGGCGACGCGGCCGGCGACCGGACGCGCTTCCAGGAGGCGTCCCCCCTGGCGCCGGCAGCGCTGCGGCTGGCGGCGGCGACGCCGAGGGCGAGCTGGGAGACGTCGGGCCTCGCCGCCCCCATCTACTCGCGGCCCCCGGCCACCACCTCGCCGAAGAAACCCAGACCGCGCCAGCCGCGGCCGGAGACGCCGCCGCCTTGAGCGCCGGGGCCGAATCCGCCAGGGGTCCTCTGTCCGCGGCCGAGCCGGAGCCCGTCATCCGCCCGGCGGCGCCCGCCGACCTGCCGCATCTCGTCGCGCTCGAGGCGGCTGCCTTCGCCGACCCCTGGCCCGAATCGGTCATGGCCGCCGAGCTGGCGCGGCCAGGCGGCGTCATGCTGGTGGCGGCCGGCGGCGGCGGGCAGGCGCCCTCGGGGTATGCGTGCTTCCGCCTGGGCGCCGGCGAGGCCGAGCTGCTGCGCGTCGCGGTGGCCCCGGCGGTGCGCGGCCGGGGCATCGCTCGGCACCTGCTTGCCGCCGGCCTCGAACGGCTCCGCACCGCCGCGGTGGCCGCCTGCTACCTGGAGGTGCGTCCGTCCAACGCCAGTGCCCTGGCGGTCTACCGCACCCTGGGCTTCGAGCTCTGCGGCCGCCGCCGCGCCTACTACCGCGACGGCTCCGACGCCCTGGTGCTGCGGCGGCTGTTGTAGGGGCGAGCGGCCCAGCGCCGGCCGCTCCCCGGGCGTCACTGGCCGCAGCCGCCGCGCCAGAGGCCCTCGTGCTCGAAGGCACACCCACCGTTCGGGCCGCGAGCAGGCCGGGAGATGGATGCGTTCTGAACGCAGACCGCTTGGGCTCAATGCAGTAGGATCAGCCAAGCACGGAGCAGGTCGCGATGGAGATTGCAAAGAACCAGCTGATCGCTCTCATGTCCAACCTGGAGTCGGACCGTGTTGAGAGAACCGTATCCTTTGCGGACAAGGAGAAGCAGAGCCGTGCCATCTGCGCCTTCTCGAACGACTTGCCAAACCACCGCCAGCCAGGCTACTTGTTTGTGGGAGTGGACGACAAGACCGGTCGGCCGGCAGGGCCGAGCGTAACCGACAGAAACCTTCAGAGTCTGGCAGCCATCCGGTCGGACGGTAACATCCAGCCGCTGCCCCGGATGAACGTGGAGCTGCTGAGGCATCCGAATGGCGATGTGGGGGTAGTAGAGGTCTTTCCATCGGATCTGCCGCCTGTCCGCTATCGAGGTCAGATTTGGATTCGCGTCGGGCCCAGAAGAGCCATCGCAAGTGAAACGGAAGAGCGTGTCCTGGTGGAACGCAGGGTGGGGCGGGCTCGCACCTGGGACGCGCGCCCCTGCAGCGGTGCCCGCGTCGAGGATCTTGCTCTTGAGCTGTTCATGGTGGGCTACCGGCAATATGCAGTCGCTCCTGAGGCGTTGTACGAGAATCATCGCGAGGTGAGCGATCAGCTCGCTGCTTTGCGATTCTTCGACCGTGAAACCCAATGCCCCACCCATGCCGCGATCCTACTGTTCGGCAAGGATCCGCTTTTTTTCGTTCCCGGTGCCTATCTCCAGTACGTCCGCTATCGAGGCGTTTCTCAAGCCGACCCAGTGGTCGTTGAAAGGCGATACGCAGGCGATCTCCGGTCGGTGCTCGCGGCGCTCGATGAGTCCGCACGAGCCCTGGCGGAAGCGCGCCCGGTGCCGGGAGCCGGCCTCGCGGAGCGCCTCGTCTACGACTACCCCACTGAGGCCCTACACGAGTTGCTCGTCAATGCGGTCATTCATCGGAACTACGAGGGCTCGACGACGCCAGTGCTCATTAACCACTTCGAAGATCGCATCGAGATCCAAAGCCCAGGAGGCCTGTTCGGCGACCTCACGCCGGCGGACTTCCCCGGCGGCACCTCATATCGCAATCCAGTCCTCGCTGAAGCCGCCAAGACGCTGGGGTTCGTCAATCGATTCGGGCGCGGCATCGCCATCGCACAGGCCACACTAGCGAAAAACGAGTCGCCGCCGGCAGAGTTCGACCTGAGGCAGCCCAACTTCTTCCTGGTATTGATCAGGAGGCGGCCGTGAAGGTTGTGGCCCTCTTCAACAACAAGGGAGGCGTGGGCAAGACGACGCTGGTGTATCACCTGTCGTGGATGTACCAGCTGCTGGGCGTGCCGGTGGTCGCATTCGATCTCGATCCGCAAGCAAACCTGACGGCTGCGTTCCTTCCCGAGGAGCGGCTAGACGAGCTCTGGTTGGGAGAGGGTGACGCAAGTACCATTGCCGGCGTAGTGCAGCCGCTGCTCGATCGCTTGGGCGATATCAGAGACCCTCCCCTCGAAGCCATCGCCTCCCAATTGGCCCTTCTTCCCGGGGACCTTGCCCTGAGCGCGTTCGAAGATCGGGTGGCCGAGGCTTGGCCACGCTGCCTTGACGACAAACCGGCCGAGGCCCGCGATGGCTTCCGAGTAACTTCGGCCTTCTATCGGGCTGCAGAACGGGCCGCCCGCGCCTGCCGAGCAGAACTGGTGCTAGTCGACGTAGGACCGAGCTTGGGGAGTCTCAACCGAGCGGCGCTAGTTGCCTGCGACTATGTTGTAGTGCCACTTGGGGCGGACCTGTACTCGCTAGTGGGCCTGCGTAACCTGGGGCCAACGCTGGAGAGCTGGAGGAAGGGCTGGAAGACGCGGCTCTCAGGTCAGGCGCCTCCGGATCTAGCGCTTCCTGGGGGCGAAATGAAACCGATCGGCTATGTCATCCTGCAACATGCCGTTCGCAGAGACAGACCCGTCAAGGCCTACCAGCGTTGGGCCGAGCGCATCCCGGCCGTTTATCATGAGAAGATCCTCGGGAGCCCGCTACCGGCCCCTAACAACGGAGGTGACCCCCATCAGCTCGCCAGCCTCAAGCACTATCGGAGCTTGATGCCGCTCGCCCAAGACGCCCACAAGCCGATGTTCCTCCTGACCGCCGCTGACGGGGCCATAGGCGGGCATGCCGAAGCAGTTAGCGATTGCTTCCGGGATTTCAAGCAGCTCGCGCTCCGCATCGCGGACTCCACAGGGATCTCTCGCTAGCGCGGCGTCAGCCGGGGCCTTGACCCGCCCGACCGAAGCCGAGCAGACCAGCACTTTGACTATAGCTTCCGGCCGGGCATCCCACCAGGAGCCCGTCCATGCAATGCCCCGTCTGTCAGACCGCCTCCAAGAAGTTCGGCAAGCCCAAGGGCTTTCAGCGCTACCACTACCCGAGCTGCAAGAAGAGCTGGTCTGAGCGGCCGGCGCGCCAGCTTGGCGAGATGCGCCTGCCGGTCGAGCGCGCGCTGCTCGTCCTGCACCTGCTGACCGAGGGATGCGCAATCCGCGCCATCGAGCGGATCACCGACACCGAGAAGCGCACCATCCTCCGGCTGCTGGTCCAGGTGGGCGAGGGCTGCGAACGGTTGCTGCCCGAGCTGGTCAAGGCCGCCACGGTCGAGGACGTGCAGGCCGACGAGGTGTGGGGGTACGTCCGCTGCAAGGAGAAGACGAAGGAGCGGAGGAAGATCACGGACCCGGAAGCCGGCGATGCCGACTGCTTCATTGGCCTTGAGCGGCACTCCAAGCTCGTCCTGGCATGGCACCTGGGCCGGCGAGACCACTGGCACACCCAAGACTTTATGGAGAAACTGAGCGCCGCCACGGCCGGCCGCTTCCAACTCACGACGGACGGCTTCAGCGCCTACCCGGATGACGTGGAGTACAACTTCGGCAGCCGCGTGGACTTCGCGCAACTGGTCAAGGAGTTTGGCTCAAAGGGAGGAGAAGAGGCGCTGGTGCTCTACTTCGTCTATTACAACTTCTGCAAGTCAGGTACCAGCCGCCGCCCCTGCCCGGCAAGGGGTGGGTGCTCGTCGCGGCTGGCGGGTTCCGCCTGGTGCCGGGCCAGCGCTACCAGCTGGCGGTGCGCGGCGCCGGCCTGGTCGATGAGCCCGACTTCATCTCTGGCGTGTGTGACGGCCCGCGATCCTTCGCGGGGATCGAGTGGGGCGCTGTGCTCGCCTTCCGGCGCCGCTGACCCGGGGGCCGAATAGGCGCCCGGCCTGGGGCAGCTATCCCCTAATGCACCACTACCCTCACGACGGTACTGTCCTAGTTTGAAATATCCGGCCTAGCGGCCGCCCGGCCGCCCCTGACCTGCTGTAGCGTCCCCTCCTAGAGGGAGGGGACGTACCCTCCCATCACCAGACAGACGCCCCCGGCGGAAGGGGCGAACCTCCCGCCGAGGACTTGCCGAGCAAGGAGCCATCCCATGCCCGACCGCCACGAGTCTACCCCGCCCCCCTGGAACGAATCGGACTCGTTCAGGGAAACCCTGCTTCAGCTACTCGATCCGCCGGACCGGGAAGCCGTTCGCCGCCTGGGCCAGGTGCTCTACGACCTGGCTGTGTTTGCCGACCGCGAGCAGCCCGACGAGGAGCCCGTCGCCCGCGTCGAGCTGCGCGCCGTGGCCGCCGATCTCCGCTACACCGGCGGCTACCTGCTCCACGTCATCCGCCGCTCGGCCGATGAATGCGACCTGGACCCCGCCGAGGACAGGCTGGCCCGGTTCGCCGGCAGGCTCTCCCGACAGGTGGGCGCCCTGGTCGAGAAGATCGAGCGGAGGCTGTCATGAACCGGCACGACGGCAAGGATCGTGTCCAGACCGGCGTCCGCCTGGAAAAGCGGCTGGTGAAGGTGCTCAAGGCGCTGGCGGAACTCTACGACCTGTCCCTCGGGGAGTTCCTGGAAGACCTGGTGCGGGACGCCTTCGCCGGCCACCAGCCGCTCTCGGACGTTGCCCTGGGCCAGGCGGCAGAGCTGATGCGGATCTACGGGCTTCCGGCCGCCGCTCCCGCCTCTCCGGCGCAGGAGGGCGAGTAGCCATGGGCCTGTTCGACACCGTGACCGTGGAAGCCCTCTCCGCAGACTTCCAGACCAAGCAACTCGGGGAGGGGATGCTCAGGTATCGCCTGGGCGAGGACGGGCGCCTGGTGGCGCCCTGCGGCGTCGTGGTGGCCTACCACGGCCTGATCCACCTGGTAGGCGCGGACGGCGCCGAGTTCATGGCCGTCTTCACGCACGGCCGGCTGGAATCGCTCGACGCCATCACGAGAGAAGCCGTCGGCACCTACCGCTGCCTGGGCGAGGGGATTCTCTGGACGCGGGACGACTTAGAGGAGGCGCGCGATGGCGGATAGCGAGCGCGTCGCCCGCCAGGTCGGAAGTGCCATCCGGCGCGTCAGGGTGCAGCGCCGGCAACGGCAGTACAAGGTGGCCGAGGCGGCCGGCATCAGCCGGCGCCAGCTGGCCGCCTACGAGCACGGCAGGCAACAGCCGAGCGTCGCCGCCCTGGCGGCGCTACTCCGCGTCCTCGGCTGCTCGGCCGAGGAGTTCGGCCGCCACCTGGGGCCGTGGGGGTGCCTGTCATGAAGTCCGTCCACTCGGCAGGCTATCAGCGGTTCCTTGAACGGTTGCGCCAGGCTCGGCAGGACGCCGGCATGACTCAGGCCGAGGTCGGCCGGCAGATCGGGGCGCGGCAGGCTTGGGTGTCGAAGGTGGAGAGCGGCGAGCGGCGGATCGATCCCGTCGAGCTGGCGCGCTTCGCGGTCGTCTACGGCAAGCCCCTCGGGTGGTTCCTTGCCTGAGCTGAAGACCGTCTCGTTCACCGTCCGGGCCACACGCGAGCAGGCCCGGCGGTGGGCGCTGGTGGCACGCTGGCTCAAGTGCAGATCCGTCGCCGCATGGTTGGAGGAGATGGCAGACGAGGCGTCGGAGCGACTTGCGGAGGTGGCAGCAGACACCCGGTCGAGGCGAGATTTCTAGGCCGCCTGATCGGTGTCAAAGCTGTCCATCATCGCCAGAAACTTGGCATCACTCCAGTTGTCATACCATTCTACTAACATGTCATAGTCAAAACGGTTATAGCGACCGTCTGTCGCGAGTACGGTTTGCCAGTTGGAAATCAATCCTTTGGCTGACCGATTAAAATGCCACGCCAGGTAGTCGGCCGCCTGAAGACCTGGCAACTCACGCGCGACCCCTTCGGATATCTCAGATACTAGGCTGAGTGGACCGCGCTTCCCCTCACGCCGCTTCATTGCTCTCTTTCGTTCGTCTCTGACCTGCCCGGCGAAGCGCTCACCCCGGTCAAAGCACATCTCAACAGTGCCCATCCTGCAGAATGGCGGCAGCTCTGGATCTTGAGGCAGGAGTCGCAGCGCCATTCCGGTCACATACTCTGTACATACCCAATAAGGCCCACGATTTCTTAGCTGAGAAATCTCACGGGCGGCGCGCCTAAAATCATCAAGTTCAATTGTGCACACAGCCGCGAATAGTCCATTTTCACCGGTCGGTCGCCCATGCGTCACCAAGCACTTGGTCAACAGTTCATGGATAAGAGCATCCACTCTCTCAGTAGACCACCCGTTTCTTATGGCGAAATCACCTCTCAGCTTTGCTGCGTCAAGCATATGCAAGCTCTCGCAGCGAGGTTCGAAGTTTCTAAGCACCTCAGTCCAGCTCTTCTCGAAGAGAGCCCACCTGCTCGGAGTAGCTGCGTAGCCGGCCAGAACCACCCGCTGGCTGTCTCCGCTCATGTCGTAGTAACCGCGGATCGCTATTGCTGTCAATTGAAGCCTCCTGCCGTCTGACGACGTGGTATAGTAATGAGCATGCCTAAGCGCCCGCGCAGATCCCGAGATCCCGTCCAGGCGGCCCACCAAGTATACCTGGAGATCATCGGGGAAGCGCCTTCGCCAGAGCCAGGGCGAGCGAAGAGCCCGGCTGCTGTTGCGCGAGGAATTAAAGGCGGCGAAGTGGGCGGAAAGGCTCGCGCGGCGAAGCTCTCGCCCGAGGCGCGGTCGGACATTGCAAGGACTGCCGCTCAGGCCCGATGGAAGAAGCGCGACAGCTAGGGCGTATTCGGTCGCTCATCCCAGGCAAATCGCTCCTGCCCAGCTGCGTTCACTTCCGCACGCAAATTGTAAACTCGCCGAGCCTCCAGAAAGGGATTGCGCCCGCAGCAGATCCGGTCCTCGCTGGGCGATTCGAATTCCGCTCTGAAGTATTTGCTCCTTGGATGGTGCTTCGCGACGGCTATACGCTCGCGGGGGCTGCATGAGGCGTTGGCGTACAGGAGTTCTACGATCATTAGAACCCTGCGACCAGAGAGTCTCTGATTCAGTACAGCCGCCACTGTTTCAGGTGGCTTTATGAGGTCGCCGCAGTATTCCCATGTTACCAGCCAAGCTTGAACACCCTTGCGATTGCGTGGTGACTTCGCGTTCATGCGTTGGCCCGAGCCTAATTTGCCGCTTCGCCTTCGCTCGGCGCATTCTTTCTCCACGCGACATCATCTGTGAAATCCAATTCAATCTGTATTGGCTCCTCTTCCGGGTGGATGCTGTTCCAGTGGTCGGCATCGTAACTGAGCAGGAGTCCGTCGCCGACCATTTGCTCACGCCTGATCCCCAATGATCGGAGCATCTTTGGCCGGGTGGTATTCGGATTATCGATATCTATCCATAGCCTGAGCTGACCACTGTCTGCGGGGATAGCGTGGTTAACTCGGTAGGGCTTGCCTGTGACCTGGTCATGCTTGATTTCCTCGCGTGCAGCTCTGGCAAACTCTTTAGCGAGGCGCTCGATTGGGTCCGCCGGCTGGGACAAAGGCCAACCCAAGTTATTCACCGCGAACTGCGCGACGTTTCTCATGTCTACATCTGTCTCGCCGGTCTCATCGCGATACTGTCGAAGAACGCTCTGCATGTCGTGAGTCTTAGACACAGCCGCCACCTTTCTTTGTCTGTTTGTCTACTCGCCGATTGGCGCAACGTCACCCCATCCGTCCACCATCGCACTCGGTGTGACCGAGGATCGAATCTTCGCTAGGTGAGTTCGGAATCGCTCATATCTGCCCGTGTAGTGTTGTAATTGGCCGGCCACGAGCCCAGGATGAACGTTGATCGTACGCGCAAATCCGAGAATGTCACGCTCTGCAAAGAACGGTTCCTTGCGAGCGATGAATCGCTTCAGTTGCGCTGACGGAACACAAAAATCAGCCGCAGCAGCGTTGGCTAGGCGCTCCTCTTCTGCGATACCCGGGCCGATGCCTGCTCGCTCGCCTTCCAGCTCGGCATCAATGGCTATTGCAGATTTGCCGTGCGAGCGCAGGACATGCTCTAGTTCGTGTCGCAGGACAAACCAGAAATTATCGATCCTATCGTGACGCAGCGACATGCCGATCACCGGCGCTTCATCGTTCAGCCAGAAGCACACCCCATCGATTTTGGCTGCCGCCAACGTTTCGACTATCACATAGCGAATACCGCATTCAGCCAAAATGCGCGGGGCCTTGCGGGCCTCTTCTGGCGCAGAAAGCAAGGCGCTAAGCTTCCCTACGGATTGTCGCGCGCCAGCAGGGGAGTACCGAGGCGCGAGCATGTCCCGCGCAATTTCTCTGACCCGATAGAGCCATGCGAGTTGAACGGGCGTAACCCCGTCAACTGTGTCTGTCTTCTTTGCCGCGTGAGGAAGAATCTCTATATCGCTTGAGGAATCTACTCCGAAGAACTTTGCTAGTGCCACCTCCGCCTTGGGCACATCCCGCACATCCTCAGCATCAAGCCACCCACGCCTGATCATCTCAGCAACGGGCAAATCTCCGAAGAGACGGGCGCGTGTATTCCTGCCAGGGTCGGGCCGAGCCAGCATCCTTGCCTTAGCGAGGTCGAAGGATTTCTGAAGCTCTAGGAACCGCTCCGCTGGGATGTCGAAGATTTCCCCGAGCGAGAGGGCCATTGTGGCTTCGATCGGCCGCTTGTCGGCGGTGAGCCGGTTGATGACCGCCTCGTCTATGCCGAGTACAATGGCGAGGACTCGCTGAGTCCATCCCCTCGCTTCCAGCAGTGCTCGGATGAGCTGGCCTGGTGTCCGATAGTCGTCGCCGGTCGTGGTCACGCGGCGGATGATACCTCGATCTGCGCAGATCGTCAAACTAGCTTCCCGTGCTTGACTTGAACGGCCCTCTCAAGCATAATGGCTAGTATGGCGAACGTGCTCAGCACCACGAAGCGGGTACAGATCATCGCGGCCCTCATCGAGGGCATGTCCGTGAGGGCAACGGCCCGGATGGTGGACGTATCTAAGGACACCGTTGCCAAGCTCTCGCTTGAACTTGGCGAAGCCTGCATCCGGTACATGGACGAGACGCTTCGCGAGCTGCCCTGCAAGCGCCTACAGGTCGATGAGGTGTGGGGCTTCTGCTACTCGAAGCAGAAGAACGTGCCGGCGGCCAAGGCGGGCCAGTTCGGCTATGGCGACGTGTGGGCCTTCACAGCCGTTGACGCCGAGACGAAGCTGATCCCGACCTTCCTGGTTGGCTCGCGGGACGCCGGCTGTGCGACCGAGTTCATGCAGGACCTGGCCGGCCGCCTGGCCAACCGCGTGCAGCTCACGACCGACGGCCACAAGATGTATCTCTCGGCCGTTGAGGAAGGCTTCCAGGGCGCCGTGGACTACGCCATGCTGGTCAAGCTGTACGGCAAGGCGCCGGAAGGCCCCGAGGTCCGCTACAGCCCCGCCGAGTGCATCGGCTGCGAGCGCATCGGGATCACCGGCCAGCCCGACCCCAAGCACGTCTCGACCTCCTATGTCGAGCGCCACAACCTGACGCTGCGGATGGGCATGCGGCGCTATACGCGGTTGACCAACGCCCACAGCAAGAAGCTCCGGAACCACACCGCCGCCCTGGGGCTGTTCCTGTGCTTCTACAACTTCTGTCGGCTGCACCAGAGCATCGGCTGCACCCCAGCCATGGCGGCCGGTGTCACAGCGCGAGTGTGGTCAATCGCGGACCTGGTGGGGCTGCTACCGCCGCCGGTCGCGGCGAAGCGGGGACCGTACAAGCAGCGGCCGGTGGAGGGGGCGAATTCAAACTAGGACAGTACCCTCACGACTTGCGCCTTGCTCCGGCGCAAAACGCGGTGCTATCCTGGCTCGGTCGCAGCATGTACGCCGCCCTGCCATCGCCTGTCCCCGCCGCCCGCCGCCCCCGCCGCAGCGAGGTCAAGCCGGGGCGCCTCCAGGAGGCGGCAGCGCGGTGACCGCCCCCCTGCCGCTCTCAACCGCCGTCCTGCAGCATCCATCCACGCACCGGTCCATTCCGACCACGGCGGCGGGCATGCTCGCCTGCGGCTCGCCGTCGCCGGGGACCGGGGCCATTCCCCTTGCGAGGAGATCCGGGCCATGTCCAATCGGGATGATCTGAAAGCCGAGCTGATCCAGACAGACGAGCAGTTCCGCCGCTTGTACGAGGAGCACCGCGAGTACGAGCGGCGGCTGTCCGAGCTCACCCAGAAGACCCTGCCGTCCCAGGACGACGAGATCGAGGAGAAGAAGATCAAGCTGCACAAGCTGGCGCTGAAAGACCGCATGGAGGACATCCTGCGCGCCCACCGCGAGGCCCACGTCTCCGCCTGAAGCGGCCGCCGGTGCCCGTCCTTTCCTGGGGAAGAGACTGCCCCGACCGTCGACTGCCCGTGATGCTCGACGCCGCCCGCGGCACTCCTGCCGCCCGACCCCGCCGCCGCCACCGATGACCTTCGCCAGGGAGAGCTGGCCGTTCGTCGCGCCGTTCGCGCTGCTGGCTGCTCTGGCCGCCGCGGCCGGGCATCCGGCCTGGGCCGCGGGCGCCGCCGTCGCCGGGCTTGCCGTCCTCGCCTTCTTCCGCGATCCGGCGCGCCGCTTCGACGGCGCGCCCGACGTCGTGCTGGCGCCGGCCGCCGGGCTGGTCACCCTGGTCGACGCGGTCGAGAACCCGGCCCCCGAGCTGGATCCGGGAACCTACCATCGCATCGTCACCTTCCTGTCGGTCTTCGACGTGCACGTCCAGAAAACGCCCGCCGCCGGCGAAGTGACCGCTTCGCGCCATGCCGCCGGACGCAAGGTGGCCGCCTTCCGCGCCGACGCCGGCAAGGTCAACGAGCAGCACCTGACCGTCATCCGCCGCCCCGGCGGCGAGCTGATCGGCGTCCGCCAGATCGCCGGCCTGCTGGCGCGGCGGGTGGTTTGCCACCTGGCGGCCGGCGACCGGGTCGAGCGCGGCGCTCCCCTGGGCCTGATCAAGTTCGGGTCGCGCGTCGATCTGCTGGTGCCGGCGAGCTACCGGCTCCTGGTCAAGCAAGGAGACCGGGTCCGCAATGGCGCCACGCCGGTCGCCGCTCCGCTCGCGGCGGCGGCGCCGGCGGCGCCGGCAGCCAGGCCGATCGCGGCCGCCGGCCCACCGGCGGCGGAGCCGTGGTGACCAGCGACGCGCGGCTGCGCCGTCCCGCGCTGTCGCGGCGATTGCGCCGCGGCGCCTACCTGCTGCCGAGCCTGTTCACGATCGGCAACGTCCTGCTCGGCTTCTACGCCATCGTCTGCGGCCTCCACGGCGACTTCCAGCGCGCCGCGCTGGTGGTCGTCGTGGCCGCCGTCACCGACAGCCTGGACGGCCGCATCGCGCGCATGACCGGCACCGAGACCGAGTTCGGCAAGGAGTTCGACTCGCTGGCCGACGTCATCACGTTCGGGGTGACGCCGGCCCTGCTGGCCTACCTGTGGGGCGTCGAGGACCTGGCGCCGCGCGCCTGGCTGCTGCCGCTGTTCTACGTGGTCACCACGGCCAGCCGCCTGGCGCGATTCAACGTCCAGCAGGTCAAGGCGGCTGACAGCCGCTACTTCGTGGGCCTGCCGGCGCCGGCGGCGGCGATTGCCATCTGCTCGCTGATGTTCTTCGCTCCCGATCCCGCCTGGCGGGACTGGATCCTGCGATTGATGGCGGCATCGCTGGTGTTGATCGGCGCGCTGATGGTTTCCACCTTTCGCTACACCAGCTTCAAGAAGCTCGACCTGCGGCGGCGCTGGAGCTACCGCGTGGCGCTGCCGCTGGCGGCCATCGTCGGGGTGGTCGTCTTCCTGCCGCAGGCCACCTTCATGGCGATCGCCGTGCTCTACACCGCGTCGGGCCCGGCCAGCTTCGTCTGGAACCGGCTGCTGCGCAGGCGCCCGGCGACGCCGCCCGCTGCCGCCTTGCTGCCGCCGGCGGCGGGCGAGGCGCCGCCCGGCGGCAGCGGCCCCGGCGACGGCCAGGGCCAGCCGCCGCCCGCGCCGGAGGAGGCGCCGAAACGATGAGCGCTCTGGCCATCGTCCACCCGTCGAACCTGCTGGGCAAGGAGTTGCGCGAGACGCTCGGCCGCGGCGTCGCCGGACCGACGTGGCAGGAGGTGCGGCTGCTGACGACGGTGGAGCAGGAGGTTGGCATCCTGACCGACGCCGGCGGCGCCGCGACGGTGGTGCAGCGCTACGAGCCGGAGAGCCTGGACGGCGTCTCGGTGGCTTTCTTCTGCGGCCCCATCGCCGCCAACCGGCCCCTGCTGGCCGGGTTGCCGCCGGAAGTCACCGCGGTGGTGCTGTCGCCCGACGCCACCGTCGCCGACGGGTATCCGGTGGTGGCGGGTATCAACGCCCGGCCGGGCAGCGCCGGCAACGGCGGGCCGAGCGTCCTGCTGTCTCCCCATCCCGCGGTGGTGCTGCTCGCCCACCTGCTCTACCCGCTGGCCGCCTTCGAGCCGCGGCGGGCGGTCGCGACCGTGGTCCTGCCGGCCTCGCTCCACGACGACCCGGGGCTCGAGGAGCTCTTCGAGCAGACACGGCAGATCGTCGCCATGACGCCGCGCCGGCGGCCGCAGGTCTTCGGCGCCCAGCTTGCCTTCAACCTCCTTCCCGCCGACCATGCCGAGGAGGTGGCGGCGACCGTCGCCGCGGCGCTCGGCGCGGTGCTGCCGGCCGAGATGCCGCTGTCCATCCAGCTCGTCCAGGGCGGGATCTTCCACTGCCTGGCGCTCAGCCTGCACGTGACCTGCGTCGCGGCGCCCAGCGCCCAGGCGGTCCGCAAGGCGCTCGCCGCCAGCCCGTTCGTCGAGACGGCCGCCGAGCCGCGGCACCTGGGGCCCATCGACGCCGCGGCCAGCGACAAGGTCCTGCTCGGCGCGATCCGCCGGGACGAGCACGGCGTCTGGATCTGGGCGGCGATGGACAACCTGACGCGGGGCGGAGCGCTCAACGCGCTCGAGATCGCCGCGGCCGTGCACTGAGGCAAGGATCGCGGCGAAGGCGGGGCCGGCATCCGGACGACCTCGAGGTCGCGGGCGTTTTATAATTGGCCGGAAGGCGCCACGCGCCACACGGATCAGAAAGCGGGAGGCATGCAGATGGATAGAGCGACCTTTGCGGCAGGATGTTTCTGGGGAGTCGAAGCGGCATTCCGGGCCGTCCCCGGTGTCGTGGCAACCACCGTCGGATACTCGGGCGGCAGCTTTCCCAACCCGACCTATCACGACGTCTGCACCGGACGCACGGGCCACGCCGAGGTGGTGCAGGTGGAGTTCGACCCTGAGCGGGTCTCCTACCAGGATCTGCTGAAGGTCTTCTGGGAGAACCACGACCCGACGACGCCCAACCGCCAGGGCCCCGACCACGGCACCCAGTACCGTTCGGCGATCTTCTTCCACACGCCCGAGCAGGAGGCCGCGGCGCTCGCCTCCAAGCAGCAGCTCGAGAGCAGCGGCGCCTACAAGCGGCCGATCGTCACCGAGATCGCCCCGGCCTCGGCTTTCTACCGCGCCGAGGAATACCACCAGCAATACCTCGAGAAGCGCGGCCAGGCGAGCTGCCGCGTTCTCTGACCGGCCCGGCCAGGAGGAGCCGGGAGGAGGTCATCCCGATGGCCGCGCGCGGGCCCGTGGCAGCAGGCCCGATGGCCGATCGGCTGGCCCGGGCCCCAGCAGAACCAGGCCGCCGGCGTCGTAACGGTACCCGGACTCCCGCAGCCGGCGCGCGTCGCCGAAGCGGCCGGCCGCGACGCATCTGACGATCGCCGCGGGCCGGCGGGCCAGCACGTACGCCTCGTCCCACTTCACGTGCCCGGGCTGGAACACCTGGTAGTTGCCCGGTCCCAGCGGCAGGGCCGGCGGCAGGCGCGCGATGTGGCGGTCGCTGTAGCCGAGCTCGTCCACCATGCGGAAGTCGCTGAAGTAAGCCGGGATGCCGGCGCAGTCGGTCGCCACCAGGCTGCCGGGAGCGATCTCGTCCCGCAACCGGGCGATGGCGGCGTAGACGGGCGCCTGGCCGGCGGTCGTCCACGGCGGCCTCGCGAGCGCCAGGTCCCGGCGGTTGCCGGCGGCGTCGGCGGCCAGCCAGAGACCGTCGGCGCTCACCAGCCCGAGCACCGCCGCCGCCGCGGCGAGCCGTCGCCCGGCGAGCCGCGACATCCTGGAGGAGGCTTCGTTGATCAGCGCATTGAACAGGATGAACACCTGCGGCATGACGAAGGCCGTGAAGCGATTGGCGCGGACGTTGAGCGGCATCTCGTAGGCGTCGCCGCCGACGAAGACGCTGTAGGCGAACGCCACCAGGACGAGCGCCGCCGGCAGCAGCAGACGCCGGCGCCACTCGCGGTCGGGGTGATGCCGCAACAGCACGCCGACCCCGACGCCGGTGAGCGCCAGCAGCGGCAGGTGATCCGCCAGGCTCTCCCACAGGCACCGGCTGCCGCGCAGCAGCCGGACGGCGAGCGGGATCCGGTAGAGCTTGAGATAATAGGTGTTCGGCAGCAGGTCGCCGAAGGTGACCCAGCGGAACACACTGTAGCCGGCCGCCAGCACGGCGAACGCCGCCGCACCCTGCAGCCAGCTGGCGCGCTGCCGCGGCTCGCGCAGCCCGCCGCCGGCGATGACGTAGAGCTGGACGACCAGGACCATCAGCGCCATGTCCATGCGCAGCAGGTAGGCGGCGGCACCCAGGAGGAGCAGCGCCCGGTGCCGGTCCTGGCCGCGGCAGACGATGTCGAGCGCCAAAAGCACCGAGGCCGTGGTCAGCAGCGCCTGCAGGCCGCTCTCGAGGCCCATGAGACTCCAGTAGCTCAACGGGTAGTAGAAGGCGGTCAGCAGCGCCGCCGGCAGCCAGTGGGGGGGCGCCGCGGCCGCCGCGAAGAAGCGCCGCGTCACCCGGCGCACCAGGACCACGTGCAGCACGAGGATGCCGAGCGACAGCAGCTGGACCGGCAGGCTGCGGAACCGCAGATCGAGCGGCAGGGCGTTGATGGGCACCATCAGGGCGACCCACAGCGGATGGGTGAAGCCCTCGACCGGCGGGCCGGCGCGCGCCCAGTTGAGCCCGTGTCCCTCGACCAGGCTGCGGGCATAGGTCATCGAGATCATCGCGTCCTCGAACAGGCAGAAGACGCGCCTGCCCGAGACGACGAAGGACGAGCGGGCGATGAAGCAGCCCGACCACGCCGCCATGGCGGCCAGCAGTGCCCAGAGCGCTCGCCGCGAGCTCCTCGCCGCTTCGAAGCCCGGCTCGGCCGTCATGGCGCCGCCGCGCGCAACCAGGTCTCGCCATCCGGCAGGCGGCGGTAGCCGGCGGCAGCGAGCCAGGGCGACGGATCGCCGGCGCCACGCCAGCCCAGGACCGCATCCGGACGATAGCGCGCCAGCACGTAGGCGTGGTCCCACTTGGCGCGCCCGGGCACGTAGTCCGCGAAGTCCTCCGGCCGCAGCGGGACCGCGGGCGCCAGCCTGGCGATCCGCCGCTCGTTGCCGCCCAGCATGTCGACCACGCGGTAGCCGGTGAAGTAGGCGGTCATGCCGGGCGTGCCGGTCGCCACCAGCCGGCCAGGGCCCATCCCTGCCTGCAGGCGTTGCAGGCTGGCGTAGGTCTCGGCGTGCGCGCGGACGCCCGCGGGGAGGTCGCCGCCGAGCAGCGCCATCAGGTTTCCCGCGCCGTCCGCGGCCAGCCACAGCCCGTCGGCGACGACCAGCGCCAGGACCGTGGCGAGCGCCACGACGAAACGGCGCGGCAGGTCGTCGTGCGGCCGCCGTTGCGCGAGCCAGCCGGCTACCTCGTTGACCAGGCCGTTCCACAGCACGAAGAGCAGCGGCACGACGAAGACCAGGAAGCGGTTGGCCCGCGGCTGCACGTCGGCCTCGAGCGCGTCGCCGCCGGCGAGGACGCTCGACAGGCAGGCGGCCAGCAGAACCGCGACGGGCAGTGCCATGCGCGCGGCCAGGCCGGGTGCCGGCTCATCGCGCGCACCGCGGGCGCCGGGGGCGCCGCGCGGCCGCCTGCTGGCGGCGACGACGAAGCCGGCGGCGACGGCGGCCAGCAGCAGCAGATGATCCGAGATCCACGCCCACAAGGTCGTGCTGCCGCGCAGCAGCCGCACCGCCGGCGGTATCCGGTAGAACCGCAGGTACCAGGCGTTCGGCAGCAGGTCATGAAAGCTCGCCCAGCGCCAGGCGCCGTGGGCGGCGAGCGCGGCCCCGCACAGCGCCGCCCCCAGGAGCCAGCTGGCGCGACGGCGCGGCTCGCGCACCCCTCCCTTGGCGAGGACGTAGATCTGCACCACGGCCACGATCGGCAGCATGTCCAGCCGCAGCAGGCAGGCCGCGGCGCACAGCAGCCACAGCTCGCGGTGGCGGTCCTCGCCGCCGCGGACGACGGCGAGCGCCAGCAGCACCATGGCGGTGGTCAGCAGCGCCTGCAGGCCGCTTTCGAGACCCATGAGGGCGGCGTAGCTCAGGGGGTAGTAGAACGCCGTCAGCACTGCCGCCGGCAACCAGTGGCAGGCCCGGGGATTCGAGAAGTGGCGCAGGGTCAGCCGCCGCACCAGGACCAGGTTCCACGACAGTGCGGCCAGGGACAGCAGCTGCACCGGCAGGCTGCGCAGCCTGAGGGCCAGGGGCAGCAGGTTGACCGGGACCATCAGGGCCATCCACAGGGGCTGGGTGAACCCCTCGACCGGTTCGCCGGCGCCGGCCCACGCGATGCCGTGGCCCGCGGCCAGGTTGCGGGCGTAGGTCATGGCCACCATGGCGTCGTCGAGCAGGCAGAACACCCGCTTGCCCGACGCGACAAAGGAGCTCCTGAAGATCAACCACCCGCACCATGCCGCCGTGCAGGCAAGCAGCAGCCGGAGCCCCGCGGCGGGTGCTGTTGGCGGGCAGCCAGGCAGGCCCACGGCCTGGCCGTTCTGCCGCGCGGCGCGCTCCGCCAAAGGGTCGCGCTCGACGGCGCTGGCAACCATCCGATCCTCCTTGCACTGGCGGCACGAGGCGAGCGGCGGCGAGTCTACCAGCGCCGAGACGTTCCGGTGTCGTACGTGCGATCTGGCGCCGCCGCGGCGCCCGTAGAATGAGATGGCCGGGGAGCTCTCCTCCCCTGGCTGCCAGGGTCTGGGCTGCGGCCGCAGCGACCCGTGAGGATCGACGTCCATGCGACCACGACAGCTATCGAGTCTGGGGCTTCTCGTCTTGCTGCTCTGCTGCTCCCGCGGAGACCTGGGGGCCGCGAAGGCCGCCGCCGGCGCCCGGCCGCCGGCAAGATCCGCGGCGCCGGCGCAGGTCGCCATCGCCACCTTCGCCGGGGGCTGCTTCTGGTGCATGCAGCCCGCCTACGACCCTGTGCCCGGCGTGGTGTCCACCACCGTCGGTTACACCGGCGGGCACCTGCCGAACCCCACCTACGAGCAGGTGGGATCGGGGGGGACCGGGCATCGCGAGGCGATCGAGGTGACCTACGATCCGGCCAGGGTCACCTACGACAGGCTGGTGACCATCTTCTGGCACAACATCGACCCGACCGACAACGCCGGGCAGTTCTGCGACCACGGCGAGCAGTACCGGTCGGCGATCTTCTACCATGATGCCGCGCAACGGAACGCGGCCGAGGCGTCGAAGAAGGCGATCGCGTCCTCAGGCCGTATCAAGGACCCGATCGTCACCGACATCATCCCGGCCTCGCAGTTCTACCCCGCCGAGGGGTACCACCAGAAGTATTACGTCAAGAGCGCCCTGCAGTACCGGTTCTACCGCTTCAACTGTGGGCGGGACCGGCGGCTTTCCCAGATCTGGGGAGAGACCGGCGACACCGGACATTGACCAGTCGGGCTGGCGGCGCCGGATCGGCACCGGCCGGCACCGGCCGGCGAATGGGGCATACGATATGCACCGCAGGTTCTCAGGCGGCAGGGCCTCCGGCCGACCGGCGTCTCGGGCCGGGGCGGGCCCTCGCCGGAAAGGAGCTCGCGATGCACCGCTCGTCCCACTCGTACCGGCGTCGCTCGAGGACGCCGCGGGCGCCGGGAGCGCTGGCGGCACTGCTGGTGCTGTCCCTCGCCGCCTGGGCCGCGGCTCCCGCCCGGGCGACGGTCGCGATCGCCGCCGAGCGGCCGCTGGACGGCGACATCCTCGCCTCCCCGGTGACGATCGCCGCCTCGGCCGCCACTGACGTCGCCAACGCCCGGGTCACCGCCTGGCAGGTCTATGTCGACGGCGTGCTGGCGTACGGCACCGCCGGCCCAACCTCGGCCGTCTCGACCAGCGTCTCCATGGACGACGGCAAGCACGAGGTGATCCTGCGCGCCTGGGACTCGACCGGCTATTACGACTCCACCTCGTTGACCATCACCATCGGCATCTGCTCGGGCTTTACCGTCGATCTGCAATCGCCCGTCGCCGGCACCGTCTCGTCTCCGGTGCCCGTTGCCGCCGTCGCCAGCAGCTGCCATCGCATCACCGGCTTCTCGATCTACGCCGACGGGCAGCGGGTCTACCAGCAGCCGGGCGCCACCTCGCTCGACGCCTCGATCGACCTGCCCGCCGGACATCACGAGGTGACGGTCCGAGCCACGGATGCGACGCGAGCCACCGCCAGCTCCGACACGGTGCCGATCGACGTCGAGGCCGCGCCGCCGCCGCCGGCGAAGCCGCGGCAACCTGGCCAGCCAGGCCGGCCGGCGCCGCCCGGTCAGCAGGGCAAAGCGCCGCCGCGCCAGCCTACGCCTCCTCCCCCGCCTCCTCAGCCGGCACCCGCCGCCGTTTTATGATGGGGCCCGGATGGACCTCGAACGCGCCGCGGCGGACCGCGGGGCGCGCCCGGCCGGCAGGCCAAGAAGGAGAGAGACGGTGAGCGAGAAGCTGTTGGTGGTGACGGGAGCGAGCGGGCACATCGGCAGGCATCTCACCGGGCTGCTGCTCGAGGGGCACCGCAGGGTGCGGGTGGTGGCCCGCCGCGAGGAGCAGCTGCGGGCGTTCGTCGAGCGCGGCGCCGAGGCTTTTCCCGGCGACCTGCAAGACGCGGGCTTCGCGCGGCTCGCCTTCGACGGCGCCCACGCCGCCTTCACCATGATCCCGCCGGTCATGGCGGACCGCGACCTGCGGGGCGTTCAGAACCGGATCTCGGAGGCGATCGCCTTCGGGCTGGGAGAGGCCCGCGTCGCGCACGTGGTGAACCTGAGCAGCTGGGGCGCCGAAGTGCCTTACGGCACCGGCCCGATCGGCGGGCTGCACGACCACGAGGAGCGCCTCGATCGCCTCGATGCCGCCCACATCGTCCACCTGCGGGCGGCATCCTTCATGGAGAATCACCTCCACGCCATCGGCGCCATCCTGCACGCCGGAATCTATCCGGGCACCCTGCGCACCGACCTGCCGATACCGATGATCGCCACGCGCGACATCGCGGCAGAGGCCGCCCGCCTGCTGGCCGGCCTCGACTTCGAGGGCAAGTCGATGCAGAGCCTGCTCGGAGCGCGCGACTACACGATGCAGGAGGCGGCGCACATCCTGGGTGCCGCGATCGGCAAGCCGGAGCTGCAGTACGTCCAGATCGCCGACGAGCAGGCCCACCAGGCGATGACGGCCCAGGGCATGCCGGCGCACATGGCCGACGTGATGCTCGAGATGTACCGTGCCTTCAACTCGGGAAAGATCCGCGCCGAGGAGCCGCGCCTGCCGGACAACACGACGCCCACCACGCTCGAGGAATGGGCGCCGCACTTCGCCGACGTCTACCGGCACCACCAGCACCCGCCTCACCCCGGCCCGCCCGCCGGTTGAGGACGAAACGGGGCGCGGGCGCTCCCGAGGGGGACGGCCGGTCCTCGGCGGAAGCTCGGCAGGCCCTCGGCCCGAGGGCGACGGCGGCGCGCCAAGGTCACGGCCGGTCGCCGCCGGGCAGGCGCCGCCAGCTTCAAGAAAACGCCGCGTGTGATCGTCATCGCTCACACGCGGCGATGATCGCGCTGCTCCGCCGCCACGGCGCGACCGCGTAGCACTCCCAGCGCCCACCGCCGCGAGGGGGCGCGCCTGCCTGCCCCTTCTAACCGGCGGCTTGGACAGTGTACCCAAAGGGCCTTTGACAGATAATAGGGCGACCGATGACGGACGCGAGCCGCGGCATCGAGACGACGGTTACAGCGATCGATCGCGGCAAGATCGGCGCCGCTTACGAGGTCATCAGGCCTTACGTGCGGGTCACGCCGGTTGCCGGCGTCAGCGCGGCGGAGCTTGGGATCGCGGGCCTCGGCGCGGCGCGCCTGACGCTCAAGCTGGAGCAGTTGCAACATGCCGGCTCCTTCAAGACGCGGGGCGCCTTCGCCAACCTGCTGCTGCGCGAGCTGCCCCAGGCGGGCGTGGTCGCCGCGTCGGGCGGCAATCATGGCGCCGCGGTGGCGTATGCGGCAATGAAGCTCGGCGTCCGGGCCAAGATCTTCGTCCCCACCGTATCGTCGCCCGCCAAGACCGCCAGGATCAGGGAGTACGGCGCCGAGCTGGCGGTCGTGGGCGAGCGCTACGCGGAAGCGCTGGCCGCAGCCGAGCGCTGGGCCGAGAAGACCGGCGCGCTGCCGGTTCACGCCTTCGACCAGAACGAGACGCTGCTGGGTCAAGGCACCCTCGCCATGGAGCTCGCCGCCCAGGCCCCCGACCTCGACACCATCCTGATCGCGGTGGGCGGCGGCGGCTTGATCGGCGGCGTCGCCGCCTGGTACGCCGGCAGCGCGCGGATCGTCGGGGTCGAGCCCGAGGCCGCGCCCACCCTGACCGCGGCGCTCGCCGCCGGCCGGCCGGTCGATGCGCCAGCCGGCGGCATCGCCGCCGACTCCCTGGCGCCGCGCCGCGTCGGCGAGCTGATGTTCCCGATCGCCCGCGCCTGGGTCGACCGCGTGGCCTTGGTCGGCGACGACGCGATCCGCGGCGCTCAGCAAGCGCTTTGGGATGGAATGAGGATCGTCGCCGAGCCGGGAGGCGCGGCCGCCTTGGCAGCGCTGCGGTGCGGCGCCTACCGGCCGGCCGCCGGGGAGCGGGTGGGCATCGTGATCAGCGGCGGCAATACGACCGCGGTCGATTTCGCCAGCCCGAGCCGTTCGTAGGCACGCTGTTCGGAGCCGTCATCCACGACCTGCCGGCCGGCCCGTCAGGACGGAGCCAGCCGGCTGCTCCTGCGCCGGCGGCGGGTATGCGATACTCCCCGGCGCGACGATCGCGGCGATCGCGGCATGGCGCGGCACGCGGCCGCTCGCCAGTGGCGAAAGGAGACGTGCGCATGCATGACCTGTTTGCAGCCGGACGGTGGGGATGGCTGGCGGTCGCAGTGGTCCTGATCGGCGCTTTCGCGGCTTGTGCCACCGAAGCCGGTGCCCGACAGGGCGGCGCCCAGGCCAGCCGTGGTGGCGGCGCCGGACCCGGAGGCAGCACGGCCCAGCCTTGGCAGGTCACGCCTTCGGGCGCTCTCGCTCGTCCCCTGATGCCCGACCCCTCGCTCGAGCCTCCCGCCAACCAGGTGCCGGTGCTGATTACCTTTGGCCAGGGAGTCCAGCGCTACGTCTGCAAGGAGAAGGCACAGGCGAAGGGTACTTTCGAGTGGACGCTCAAGGAGCCGCAGGCGAAGCTCTCGAACACCGAAGGCCGCGAGATCGGCAGCCATTCGGCGGGCCCCAGCTGGCAGCTGGCGGACGGTAGCAAGGCGGTGAAGAAGAAGCTGCTGGCCACCGTGCCGGCGCTGGCGTCCGACGCCGTGCCCTGGTTGCTGGTCGAGCTCGAGTCGACCGGCAAGGGCGCGCTGGGCGGGACGCAATATGTGCAGCGCGTAGACACGGTCGGCGGAGCGGCGCCGGCGTCCGGCTGCGACGCGGCGCACGCTGGAGCGACGCAAGACGTCGACTACCGCGCCACCTACGTCTTCTACGCTCCCCGGAAGGCGTCTTAGCTGGTACCCCTGTTCAGAAATCCGGCAACGTAGGCGCCGAGCAATCCGCGTTCCCGACCCGGCCCCGATCGGTCGTCCGCGGCCTCCTGCTCGCGGAGCCGGGCCTGGCAAAGCCGCGGGCCAAAAGGCGCCAGACCTCCCGCAGACCTCCCGCAGACCTCCCACAGCTGCGCCGCCCTTCATCCGCCGGTTGTTTCCATCCGTACCATCCTGAAGAACGCCCCGCTCTTGCCTACCCAGACCTACCAGCGTCTGCGGGAATAACCCGGGGCAGTTTTTACGCTTCTAGGGTTAGGCACCAGAGCGGTGTCCGGGACCGATCCACGGCCCAAGATGGCAAGCCTGGCGACCGGGTGACACGCGATGGCGGGGAACGACAGGATGATCAGACCGAGGAGGAATCGACAGTGAGATCCGATCGGTCCGCAGGCTGTCGTCGCGGACAGGTGCTCTTGGCAGCCCTGATCGCTGCCGCTTGCTGTGCCGCGTTTGCAGGGTACCTCGAGAGCTCGCCGCCGTTCGCACAGCCAGCGACAGCGGTCCCCACGGCGCGGGCCGCGGGCTCGCAGCTGCAACAGGGATGGACTGCCGTCACCGCCGGCAGCTTCGATACGGACATCCGGCCCGGCGTCGCCGGCCGCATCACCCGGCGGCTGGTGGCCGAGGGCAGCCTGGTGCGGAAGGGCGACCCCCTGTTCGAGATCGACCCGCGGCCGTTCCAGGAACGGCTGGCACGCGCCCGTGCCGAGTTGGCGATGGCGCGCGGTCAGGAGCGCGGCCAGGAGAGGATCGAGGCCCTGCGCGCCGCCGTCGAGCAGGCGCGTCTCGACCTCCAGGCGACGGCGGTGAGGTCGCCGATCAGCGGCATGTCAGGACTTCCTCAGGCCCGGGTCGATGACCTGGTCAACCCGACCAGCGTCTTGACCAGGGTGTCCAGCATCGATCCGATCCGCGTGCGCTTCCAACTCGGCGAGCCGGATTACCTGCGCTACCTCGACAGCTTGCACCCAGGCGCCAGCGTGGGGCGGCGCTTCGGCGACCTCCAGCTGGAGCTCGCCGGCGGCGAGACCTTCCCGCACAAGGGTCACCTCGCCGCGACCGACCGTCAGGTGGATCTCGCAACTCGCAGCATCGGTGTCGAGGGACTCTTCCCCAACCCCGGAAACCGCTTGCGGCCAGGCCAGATCGCAAAGATCCGCGAGCAGGGGTGAAGCGCACCAGGGCCGAGGAAACGGCTCAGGGCGGGCGGGTGGCGGGCGGAAGGGATTGCTCGTCTAAGAGCGATACGTCTCTCGCGTCTCTGGGGAATCGGAGAGGCTTTCTGACGCTCTAGACGAGGCCGCGAAGGTTCTGGCTAGAAAAACGCCCCATCGGGGCCAAAATCGTGTACACTCTCGCCGGGATGGCAGAAATGACGCCCGAGGTCGAGGAAGAGGTACGCCGCTTCGCCGGGCTCCTGCGGCAGGCAATCCGTGCTGCCGGCTTGAGCGTGAGCGAGGTTGAGCGCAGGTTGGGTGCCGGACCGAAGGCCCTGCGGCGGATTTTCAGCGGCCAGGTGGACCTCAAGCTCAAGCACATCGTCGCCATCCTCCGGATCATCGGCATGTCGCAGGAGGAGTTCTTCGCGATCGCGTCGCGCCCCAAGCAGCGGCCGCATCCTCAGCTTCACCACGCGCCCACGGCCACCGACTTCCTGGCTGCCTTCCAGCGTGTCGGTTACCGTGGCGACATGGTGCCGGTGGACGAGATCGACCCCGCATCACCCGAGGAGTTCGATCGGCTGGTCGAGGACGCGGTGAACCGGGTCCTCGAGCGCCGCCGCCGAGAGGGCAAAGCGGTCCCCGACGCTCCGCCGCCCATGCCCGGCGACGGCAGCGACTCCGAGTCCTGAGGGCAGCGCTCCCTCAGCGTAGATTCCCCCTCCGGTTGAGCAGGCGGTCCGGGCCCAAGGCACCGGCCAGGAGGTCAGGGGCGCTAGGCGCGCTTTGCCGGTTGGCGTTCCAGGTCCTTCAGGAACGTCACCACCATGTCGATGATCTCGAGCAGCTGGCCGCCGCCGCTGAGACAGGCGCGCTGCAGGATCAGCAGAGTGACGATCGCCTCGCGGGCGATGCGCAAGGCCCGGAAGGTGGCAACCATCTCCTGGGCCAGCGAGTGAATTTCGTTGAAGCGTCCCTGCCGCGCCCAAAGCGCCGCGAGGTCGAGCCCGGCGAGCGCTGCCGGGTAGACCTGTCCACGTTCGGCGAAGCCGGCCCGCGTCTCCTTGAAGGCAGCCTCGGCCTTCGAGGAGTCGGAAAGGCCAGCATAGATTCTTCCTTCGAGCCATCGCAGCCTAAGCAGGTCGATCGCATTGCCGTGCTCGACAAACAGCATTCGGCAGCGCCACAGGAGGCGACGAGCCGTGCGAAAGCGGCCTAGTTCGGCCAGCATTGCGATCATGTTCCGAAGAGTCTGCGCGATCAGCTGCGGATCCAGGTCAGGGTCGAGAAGTGCGAGACCACGGCGCAGCAGCAGAATCGCATCTCCCGGAACTCCTTCCGCGGCAGCAAGGTGCGCCGCGCTCACCAGGGCTCTCCCCGCTAAGTGTTGGCGTCCTTCCCTGCCATGCAGCTGGAAGACAAGATTCAGGAGTCCGCGGCCTTCCTGGAATCTCCTTTGGTTGGCGAGAAGCGAAACGAGGAGATCCGCGACCCGGGCTAGCAAGAGCTCCGATCGGGAGCCGCGGTAGGCCCAATGAATCGCACGGTTCATCGCTCGAGAGGCGCTTGGGAGCTCGTCGCAGATCCGATAGGCATTGGCCAGCTCAGCCCACGCGAGCGCCCGTAAGTCCGCCACCGCCGCACGCCCAAGCTCCTTAGGGTCGAGTCGATCCGCCACATACCGCGCCAGCTGCCCAAACCGTAGTGTGGCCTGCGGATCGTGGTGTCTCAGGAAATGGCCGGCATCGAGAAGCGCCCGCAGCTTTGGCAGTCCCTGCAAAGTAGCGATATCCGAGGCTGAGAGATCGCGCCAGCTCCTGCCACCTGACAGTAGCTCGGTCAGGAATGCGACGGCCTGTTGCCGCCCTGCGGCAACCAATCCACCGTTCGTCATAGTGCGTGCCACCCCAGCATCGTAGGCACCTTTTGGAATTTCGTCCAGAGCGAACCCTCCGTAGTGCGCCAGAACACGTGAGCACGTGGGGCAGCCCTGAAGTAAATGACCAAGAGCAACTAGGCTTCGATCGTGGGGGAGTGTCCGACGGGCAAAGCGATCGGCGTCGGCGGCGGAGAGGTGCTTGTCCACGGATAGTTCCCCCTTCCTGGTCCCGATGTAACCAACATTGTGCCATCGATTACGCATGAAAGAAAGGTACAGCATACCAAGCCGTGCACTCGGCCCCGCCACCAGGGGTCGGGATTCTGGAAAAGTTCCGGCCCTCCCCCTCTCGAGAGAGGACCGGTGACCTAAGCCAGACGTTTTCCATCAGTTAAGGGCTTAAGCGGCGAGAGGCTACTTCCCACCTTACTTAGATGCAGCCGTTGGGATCCGTCGTGATGCTGCACGCGGGCTTGATGATCGGATGCATGGACCGCCCGGAGCGCTTCCGGCCAAGTTCTGTGGCAGGCGCTTGCGCATGGCTGCCGGCGCTCGTGCGGCCGCTGGGAGCCTTGACGCCCTCGTCCTTCAGGCCCGATGCGGGCAACCAGGCGGCCAGCCAGGATTGGACCTTGGCGCCCAGATTGTCCAGCACTCCGGAACTGGTGCCGGCTTGGGCCGGCGGGGGCGCCAGGGCTAGCAGGACGGCTAGGAACAGGGCGCTGACTACCAGACGGTGGGACAGACGTGATGGCATGACAATCCTCCACTCGCGGGGAGGCCTGGGCGCCTCCATGGCGTCCAGCGGCCCCGGACTCAGGTCTTCAGTTTCGCAATTTCCAGACCGAAAGGCGCTATTCAGAGGTTGCGTGTCGCTCATGTCCGGCGCCGCCGGCGCCTCGGGCTCCCGGGGAGAAATGATGAGGATGACTCATCACCCAAGAGCTGGGGCTCTTGACCGACTCGTAGCGGTTGCAAAATGGGTGCGGGTAGGTCACTATATGACCGAATGAACGAACCGGCTCAGGCATGGCCTGCTGACGGCGACCTGGCGGCCCTTGTCGGTGCCCGCGTCAAGGCGCTGCGCGAGGAGCGAGGAATGAGCCAGCGCGCCCTGGCGCAGCACCTCGAGGTGTCCAGCTCGACCATCGCCAAGTACGAGGCGGGAGTGCACACGCCGCCTCTCACCGTCCTGGTCCGCCTGGCGGCGATCCTCGACGTCAGCCTGGATCAGCTGGCCGGCCACAGCGAGATCGAACCGGTGACCGATCCCCGCCTCATCTGGTGCGTGCGCGAGATCGCCGCCATGGACGACCACAGCCGGGAGCTGGTGACGGTGACGCTGGAGGGGATGGCCCACGCCTACCACATCCTGCGCGACCGCGGCCGGACGTGCCGCGTGGCCCCGCCGGCCGTCGCGGATTCGGGGTAGTCGAGCGCGTCTGGAGAATTGAGATGGTTCGAGTTTGTGAATGGAGAGATAGAGAGGACCGGACCCCATGGCCCACCCACATCTAAGGCTGCACGAGCCGCGGGCTGAAGACCCGAGAGAAACGAAGCCCGCGGCCGTGACCGACGCCGCCGCCCAACTCACCACGGTCGGCGCACCGGACACCACCGCCGGCAGCAAGGCCGGCGCTCCGGCCGGCGCGGCCGGCACCGTGCCTGCCATGCACGCCGCCCCCGGCGATGACGTCGCGGCGAAGGCGATCGAGCGCCTGCTGCAACGGCTGGAAGGCCGCGGCTTGGAGGCCAAGCTGGCGGCGCTGGAGCGGGAACGCCGCGATGCCCCGGCGCTGGTCGAGGAGCTGCTCACCCTGCCCGAGCCGCGGCGCTCGGCGGCGGCGGCAAGCGCCCGCTACGCGACGCCGGAGGTGGTCTGGCGGCTGCTGGAGGTGTCGCGAGACTCGACGCCGGCGGCGGCACTGCAGCAGCTCGCCCAGGCGCGCAAGATCGCCATCCACCTGGCCGCGCTGCATCCTGGCACGTCGCTCCACGTCCAGCTGCGTATCGAGGTGAGCTGCGAGATGGCTCATCGCCTGCTCGACGGCGGGGAGGTGGAGGCGGCGGCGGCAAGACTGCGAGACGAGGCGGCGGCGCTGGCGCCGGAGCTCGGCTACGCGCGCGCCCTTTACTGCCGGACGCTCGCCAGGTTGCGCGGAGCGGAGCACCGCTGGGAGGAGGCGCTGGCGCTTGGCGACCGCGCGGTGCGCCTGCTCGAAGCCCACGGCTCCGACGCCGAGAAGGCCGCGGCCATCGTGGAGCAAGGCTGGCTGCTGCTCGACGCCGGCGAGCCCGACGAAGCGGTGCCGCTGTTCGAGCAGGCGCTGCCGGCGGTCGAGGCGATCCCCTACCCCGCTGTCACCTGCCGGCTGGGGCTCGCCATCGCCTCGCTCGAGAGCGGCCAGGGAGCCGATACCGCGACGATCCAACGGCTGCTCGCCGACGCCGAGTGGATGATCGGGAAGGCGAGCGCCTCGGGAGATCAGCCCCGCCTTCGCTGGCTGGCGGCGCAAGCCACCGCCCGTTGCCGGCACGCCGCCGGTTAGCCGCCGCCAACCCGCAGGCGGCGCGCCTCTTGCAGCGTAAGGCAGGGAGCCGCCGCCGCGGACGGCGGCGGACGGCGGACGACGGACGGCGACGGACGTCGGCGGCGGCCCTGGCGGCGGCCAGCCCGGCGCAAGCGCCGCGGGCCGCCCGAAACCGCCATCACGGGCTCCCTCGTGGGCTCCCTGACGGGTCCCGACACGCGCGGAACTCTGCGGCCCGCCAGACGTTATCGTGTCCAGCGCATGACCCGCGCTCCCGCCGCATCCGCGGCGCCGGGAATGCGGGCGTCGGGCAACCCGGACCGCGGCCTCCCGGAGGTAGAATCATCGGTTATGGTCACCGACGAGCCGTTGCAGACGACTACTCTAGAAGCTCCGCCCGCAACCTCCTCGAACCCTCCCGGAACGGCCGCCAGGACGCCGCCGCGCGAGGAGCCGGCCGCGCCGCCGCCGGAGCCTCCCGCCCCTCGAAGAAAGAAGTGGTTGTGGCTCCTGGCCGCCGCCGCGGCGGCGATCGCGGTCTACCTGCTCTTTGCCGGTCACAATCGCAAGCAGGCCAACGCGGAAGCGGCCAAGGCCAAGGCCGCCGCCTCGGCCCCGCTGCCGGTGGTGGCGGCGGCCGCCAAGACCGGCGACATCCCGGTCTACCTCACCGGGCTCGGCAACGTCACCGCCTTGAACACCGCCGTGGTGAAGAGCCGCGTGGACGGCCAATTGCTTCGCGTCGTCTTTCACGAGGGCCAGCTGGTCAAGCAAGGGGAGGTGCTGGCCGAGCTCGATCCTCGCCCCTTCCAGGTCCAGCTGATGCAGGCCGCCGGCCAGAAGGCAAAGGACGAGGCGGCGCTGCAGAACGCCAGGGTCGATTTGCAGCGCTACGAGGTGCTGATCAAGGAGGACGCGATCCCCAAGCAGCAGCTCGACACCCAGGCCGCGACGGTCAAGCAGTTCGAGGCGGCGATCGAAAGCGACCAGGCCCAGGTCGAAAGCGCCAAGCTCAACCTGGTCTACTGCCGCATCGCCGCGCCGATCGCCGGACGCGTCGGCCTGCGGCTGGTGGACACCGGCAACATCGTCCACGCCAGCGACGCCAACGGCATCGTGGTGATCAACGAGGTGCAGCCGATCACCGTCATCTTCACCATCGCCGCCGACCGGCTGCCGCAGGTATTGCAGCAGATGCACGCCGGCCGCCAGTTGCCGGTGGACGCCTTCGATCGCGACAACAAGAACCGGCTCGGCGGCGGCATGCTGGCGGCGATCGACAACCAGATCGATCAGACGACCGGCACCGTCCGCCTGCGGGCCGTGTTCCCCAACCAGGAAGATGCGCTGTTCCCGAGCCAGTTCGTGAATGCTCGCCTGCTGGTCGATACCATCCGGCAGGCGACCCTGGTCCCCACCGCGGCGATCCAGCGCAGCCCGACGGCAACGTTCGTCTACCGCGTCAAGCCTGACCGCACGGTCGAGGTGCGCAACGTCACGGTGCAGCTGAGCGAGGGTGACACCACTGCTGTCCGTTCCGGCCTGGCGCCGGGCGACGTGGTCGTCACCGACGGCGTCGACCGGCTGCGTCCCGGCATGAAGGTCGCCGCGACGATGGCCGGCACCGCACCCGCCAACCCAAACGGTGGCGCCAGCCCCGACACCGGGGCCACTCCCTATGCCGGCGCCACTCCCAAGGCCGGCTCACACCCCGGCGCTGGCGGCCGCAGCAACGCCGGCGGCAATCCCAAGGCGCCCAACTCGTCCAACTCGGCCCAGGGGGGCCCGCAGTGAGCCCGTCTCGCCCGTTCATCCTGCGGCCGATCGCGACGTCGCTGCTGATGGCGGGCCTGCTGATCGCCGGCACCATCGCGTTCAAGCAGCTGCCGGTGTCGGCGCTGCCGGAGGTGGACTACCCCACCATCCAGGTGGTGACGTTCTATCCCGGCGCCAGCCCCGACGTCATGGCGTCGGCGGTCACCGCGCCGCTCGAACGCCAGTTCGGCCAGGTGCCGGGCCTCAACCAGATGACCTCGACCAGCTCCGAGGGCAGCTCGGTCATCACCCTGCAGTTCGTCCTGGAGCTCAACATCGACGTCGCCGAGCAGGAGGTGCAGGCGGCGATCAACGCCTCGGGCACCTACCTGCCGCGCGACCTGCCCAACCCGCCGATCTACAGCAAGACCAACCCGGCCGACGCCCCCATCATGACCCTGGCGCTGACCTCGAGCACCCTGCCGCTGTCGAAAGTGGAGGACCTCGCCGACACGCGGCTGGCGCAGAAGATCTCGCAGCTGCCCGGCGTCGGCCTGGTGAGCATCAGCGGCGGCCAGAAGCCGGCGGTGCGCATCCAGGTGAACTCGACCGCCGCCGCCGCTGACGGGCTCACCATGGAGGACGTGCGCAACGCCGTCGCCGCCTCCAACGTCAACCAGGCCAAGGGCGCCTTCGACGGCGCCCACCAGTCCTACTCGATCGGCGCCAACGACCAGCTGCTGTCGAGCGACCAGTACAAGCCGCTGATCATCGCCTACCGCAACGGCAATCCGGTGCTCCTGTCGGACATCGCCACCGTCACCGATTCCGCCGAGAACGTGCGGCTGGCGGCCTGGATGAACCAGGTGCCGGCGGTGATCGTCAACATCCAGCGCCAGCCCGGGGCCAACATCATCTCGGTGGTGGACCGCATCACCAACCTGCTGCCGCAGCTGCGCGCTTCGCTGCCGACCTCGATACAGGTCACCACTCTGACCGACCGTACCGCCACCATCCGCGCCTCGGTCGCCGACGTCGAGTTCGAAATGATGCTCACCATCGGCCTGGTGGTGATGGTGATGTTCCTCTTCCTGCGCACCCTGGCCGCCACCATCATCCCCAGCGTCGCGGTGCCGCTGTCGCTGGTCGGTACCTTCGGCGCCATGTATCTGCTCGGCTATAGCTTGAACAACCTGACGCTGATGGCGCTGACCATCTCGACAGGATTCGTGGTCGACGACGCGATCGTGATGATCGAAAACATCATGCGCTACATCGAGGAGGGGATGAAGCCGCTCGAGGCGGCGCTCAAGGGCTCGGCGCAGATCGGCTTCACCATCATGTCGCTGACCGTGTCGCTGATCGCGGTGCTGATCCCGCTGCTGTTCATGGGCGACGTGGTCGGCCGCCTGTTCCGCGAGTTCGCGGTGACCCTGTCGGTGACCATCCTGGTGTCGGCGGTGGTGTCGCTGACCCTGACGCCGATGATGTGCGCCAAGCTCCTCCGCCACAAGCAGGAATCCGAGCAGGGCCGCTTCTACCGGGCCTCGGAACGCGCCTTCCAGCGCATCATCGCCTTCTACGGCCGGACCTTGACCTGGGTGCTGCGGCACCAGCCGGCGACGCTGGTCGTCGCCGTCGCCACCCTGGCGCTCACGTTCCTGCTCTACGTGGTGATCCCCAAGGGCTTCTTCCCGGTCCAGGACACCGGCGTGATCCTCGGCGTCTCGGAGGCGCCGCAGTCGATCTCCTTCGCCGCCATGGCCGACCGCCAGCAGGCGCTGGCCAGCGTCATCCTCGCCGACCCGGCGGTCGAGAGCCTGTCCTCGTTCATCGGCATCGACGGCACCAACACCACGCTCAACAGCGGCCGCATCCAGATCAACCTGAAGCCGCTCGCGGACCGCGGTATCAACGCCAGCGACCTGATCCGCCGCCTGCAGATCCAGCTCGCGAACGTCTCCGGCATCACGCTGTACATGCAGCCGGTGCAGGATCTCACGGTCGAGGACCGGGTGAGCCGCGCCGAGTTCCAGTACAGCCTCGAGGACGCTGACGCCTCCGAACTGGCGGCGTGGGTGCCGCGCCTCGTCGCCAAGCTGCAGACCCTGCCCGAGCTGCGCGACGTCGCCAGCGATCAGCAGAACGCCGGCTTGCAGGCGCACCTGGTGCTCGATCGCACCACCGCGTCGCGGCTGGGCATCACGCCGCAGAACCTCGACGACGCGCTCTACGACGCCTTCGGGCAGCGTCAGATCTCGACCATGTTCACGCAGCTCAACCAGTACCGGGTGGTGCTCGAGGCCAGCCCCGATCTGCAGCAGCGGCCCGCCAACCTCAGCGACCTGTTCCTCAAGTCCGCAACCGGCGGCTCGGTGCCGCTCGGCTCGTTCACCCAGCTGCAGACCGTGAGCTCACCGCTGTCGGTCAACCACCAGGGGCAGTTCCCGGTGGCGACGATCTCCTTCAACCTGGCGCCCACCGCGGCGCTGGGCGACGCGGTGAACGCGGTGACCAAGGCGCAGCAGGACCTGCAGATGCCGGCCAGCGTGCAAGCGAGCTTCCAGGGCAGCGCCGAGTCGTTCCGCGCCTCGCTGGTCAACGAGCCGCTGCTGATCCTGGCGGCGATCGTCACGGTCTACATCCTGCTCGGCGTCCTCTACGAGAGCTACATCCACCCGGTCACCATCCTGTCGACGCTGCCGTCGGCCGGGGTTGGCGCCCTGCTCGCGCTGCTGCTGACCGGCAACGACTTCAGCGTCATCGCGCTCATCGGCATCATCCTGCTGATCGGCATCGTCGAGAAAAACGCCATCATGATGATCGACTTCGCGCTCGACGCCGAGCGCAAGGAGGGCAAGGAGCCGGAGGAGGCGATCTTCCAGGCGGCGCTGCTGCGCTTCCGCCCGATCATCATGACCACGATGGCGGCCCTCCTGGCCGGCATCCCACTGGCGCTGGGCAGCGGCATCGGCGCCGAGCTGCGCCGGCCGCTCGGCATCGCCATCGTCGGCGGCTTGATCTTCAGCCAGGCGCTGACGCTGTTCACCACGCCGGTGATCTACCTGGCCTTCGACCGCCTGGCGCGGCGGGTCACCGGGCGCGCCGCGCGCCGGTCGGCGGGGCCGGCGGGCTCGACCGGCCCGGGCGATGCGCCGCCGCCGCGCGGGCTGCGGCCGGCCGAGGAGGGCGCGTGAGTCTCTCGACGCCGTTCATCGAGCGGCCGATCGCCACCACCCTGTTGACCGTGGCGGTGGCGCTGGCGGGCGGCATCGCCTACCAGTTCCTGCCGGTGTCGCCGCTGCCGCAGGTGGACTTCCCGACGATCAACGTCTCGGCGGGCCTGCCGGGCGCCAGCCCCGAAACCATGGCCTCCTCGGTGGCGACGCCGCTCGAGCGCCAGTTCGGGCGCATCGCCGGCATCACCGAGATGACCTCCACGAGCTCGCTCGGCTCGACCAACGTCACCTTGCAGTTCGACCTCAGCCGCAACATCGACGCCGCCGGCCGCGACGTGCAGGCGGCGATCAACGCGGCGCGCGGCCAGCTTCCCGCCAACCTGCCGAGCAATCCCTATTACCGCAAGGTGAACCCGGCGGACGCGCCGATCATGTTGATGTCGCTCACCTCCGACATGGTGGATCGCGCCCACATCTACGACCTGGCGTCGTCGATCCTGCAGCAGAAGATCTCCCAGGTCCCCGGGGTCGGGCAGGTGATCGTCGGCGGCGGCTCGCTGCCGGCGGTGCGGGTGGACGCCAATCCGACGGCGCTCAACGACCAGGGCCTGAGCCTCGAGGACGTGCGCAACGCGCTCGCCGCCGCCAACGCCAACCGGCCGAAGGGCGAGCTCGGCGACATCCGCCACGCGTGGGCCCTTTCCACGACCGACCAGCTGCTGCTGGCGGCCGAGTACCAGACGCAGGTCATCGCCTACAACTCGCAGAACGGCGCCGCCGTGCGCCTGTCCGACGTTGCCGACGTCACCGACTCGCTCGAGGACATCCGCACCGGCGGCCTCGTCAACGGCAAGCCGGCGGTGATCCTGATCATCTTCCGCCAGCCGGGCGCCAACATCATCAAGACCGTCGACGCCGTCCAGGCCATCATCCCGCAGCTCAAGGCTTCGATCCCGCCGATCATCGACCTGCGGGTGATGATCGACGCCACGCGGACCATCCGCGCCTCGGTGCGCGACGTCGAGATCACGCTGGTGATCTCGATCCTGCTGGTCATCGGCGTGGTCTTCGTCTTCCTGCGCAACCTCCGCGCCACCCTGATCCCCAGCGTCGCGGTGCCGGTGTCGCTGATCGGCACCTTCGGCGTCATGTACCTTTGCGGCTACGCCATCGACAACCTGTCGCTGATGGCGCTGACCATCGCCACCGGCTTCGTGGTGGACGACGCCATCGTGGTGATCGAGAACATCACCCGCCACCTCGAGGCGGGGATGCAGCCCTACGCGGCGGCTCTGCGCGGCGCCCAGGAGATCGGCTTCACCGTGATGTCGATCAGCATCTCGCTGATCGCGGTGTTCATCCCCATCCTGCTGATGGGCGGCATCGTCGGCCGCCTGTTCCGCGAGTTCGCCGTCACCCTCTCGGTGGCGATCGCCGTCTCGCTCCTCATCTCGCTGACCACCACGCCGATGATGTGCGCGCGGCTGCTCAAGGCGCACGGCGAGGAGCGGCACGGCCGCCTGTACAACGCCAGCGAGTCGGCCTTCGACGCCATCCTGCGCGGTTACCGCGGCTCGCTGTCGTGGGTGCTGCGGCACCAGGGACTGACGCTCTGCGTGACCCTGCTGACCATGGCCGCCACCGTCTACCTCTACGCGGTGGTGCCCAAGGGCTTCTTCCCGCAGCAGGATACCGGCCGCCTGAACGGCTCCATCCAGGCCGATCAGGACACGTCCTTCCAGGCGATGCGGCGGCGCCTCACGACGCTGGCGGCCATCGTCCAGAAGGACCCGGCCGTCGACTCGGCGGCAGCCTTCATCGGCGGCCAGGCGGTCAATACCGGGCGCTTCTTCGTGGGCCTCAAGCCGCAGGGCGAGCGCGGCAAGGGCAATCCCACCGCCGACCAGGTCATCGGCCGCCTGCGCCCCCAGCTGGCGCGCGTGCCCGGCGTCAGCCTCTTCCTGCAACCCGTCCAGGATCTGCGGGTCGGCGGCCGGGGGAGCAACGCCCAGTACCAGTACACGCTGCAGGGCGACAACACCGCCGAGCTGCTGCAGTGGGCGCCCAGGGTGATGCAGCGTCTGCGCCAGATCCCGATCCTGGCCGACGTCAACACCGACCAGCAGAACAAGGGGCTCGAGGCGACGCTGCAGATCGACCGCACCACGGCGTCGCGCCTGGGCATCACGCCGCAGGCGATCGACGATACGCTCTACGACGCCTTCGGCCAGCGGCCGGTATCGACGATGTACCGGGCGCTCAACCAGTACCACGTGGTGCTCGAGGTGCAGCCCCAGTTCTGGCAGAACCCGGAAGGGCTCAAGGCCATCTACGTCAAGGCCACCGACCCGGGCAACGTCAACTTCGGCAAGCTCGTGCCGCTCTCCGCCTTCACCAGCTACCGGGCCTCGACGGCGCCGCTGGCGATCAATCACTCGGCGCAGTTCCCGTCGGTCACGCTCTCGTTCAACCTGCCGCCCAACGTGGCGCTGGGAACGGCGGTCACCGAGATCGAGAAGGCCGAGCGGCAGATGGGCGTGCCGGCCGACATCCACGGCAGCTTCCAGGGCACCGCGCAGGCGTTCCAGGCGTCGCTGGCCAACGAGCCGTTGCTGATCGCGGCGGCGCTGATCGCGGTCTACATCGTGCTCGGCGTGCTCTACGAGAGCTACATCCATCCGGTCACCATCCTGTCGACCCTGCCTTCGGCCGGCGTCGGCGCACTGGTGGCGCTGCTGCTCACCAAGACCGACCTCTCGGTGATCGCGCTGATCGGCATCATCCTGCTCATCGGCATCGTCAAGAAAAACGCGATCCTGATGATCGATTTCGCCATCGAGGTCGAGCGCAGCGAGGGCAAGTCGCCGGAGGAATCGATCTTCCAGGCCTGCCTGCTGCGCTTCCGCCCGATCACCATGACCACCATGGCGGCGCTTTTGGGCGGGCTGCCGCTGGCGATCGGCCTGGGCACCGGCTCGGAGCTGCGCCGCCCGCTGGGCATCGCCATCGTCGGCGGCCTGCTGTTCAGCCAGGCCCTGACGCTCTACACGACGCCGGTGGTCTACCTTTACCTCGACCGGTTCCAGCTCTGGTGGCTGCGGGTCCGCGGCCGGACGTCGCCGCCCGCTCCCGCCGTCGCGGGGCCGGCTGGCCAGGAGGCTTGAGGCGCTGATGACGGGTTACGCTTTCGAGACGGGAGACAAGCGCGGCGCGCGCCCGGACGCGAGGAGGGCACTGACCGCGGGCATCGTGCCGGCTGCAAGCGCCGCGCTGGCTGCAAGCATCGCGCTGGCCGCAAACATCGCGCTGGCTGCAAGCATCGCGCTCCTGTCGGGGTGCATGGTGGGGCCGAGCTACCAGAAGCCGCCGGCGACCGCACCGGCTGCTTTCAAGGAGCCGCCGCCGGCCAACTGGAAGTCGGCGACGCCGCGCGACGAGCTGCCGCACGGCAAGTGGTGGGAGGTCTTCGGCGACCCGCAGCTCAACGCGCTCGAGGAGCAGGTCGCGGTGTCCAACCAATCGATCGCTCAGGCCGAGGCGCAGTTTAGGGCCGCTCGCGCGGCGGCGGCGGTGGCCCGCGCCAACCTGTTCCCGACGGTCACCGCGGGGGCCTCGGCCAGCAGGTCGCGCGGCGCCGCCAGCCGCGGCTCCACGACCGGGACCGGCGCGAGCGGCTCGCCGGTGACGCCGGTGACGCCGACGGGCACCACCCCGAGCACCACGAGCTTCTACCAGGTGCCGATCGACGTCTCCTACGAGCTGGACGTGTGGGGGCGGATCCGCCGGCAGATCGAATCGAGCGTCGCCACCGCGCAGGCGAGCGCCGGCGACCTCGAGACGCTGCGCCTGAGCATGCAGGCCGAGCTGGCGGTGGATTACTTCGAGCTGCACGGCCTGGATGCCCAGAAACAGCTGCTCGACACGACCGCCGGCGCCTATCAGAAGGCGCTCGACCTGACCAACAACCGTTACCACCAGGGAATCGCGTCGGGGGTCGACGTGGCGCAGGCGCAGACGCAGCTCGAAACCACGCGCGCCCAGGCGATCGACCTGGGCGTGCAGCGGACGCAGCTCGAGCATGCCGTCGCGGTGCTCATCGGCAAGGCGCCCTCCGACCTGACGATCTCCCTGGCGCCGGTCGGGGTCCAGCCGCCGTCGATCCCCGTGGCGCTGCCCTCGGAGCTGCTCGAGCGGCGCCCCGACGTCGCCGCGAACGAGCGGCGCATGGCGGCGGCGAACGCCCAGATCGGCGTCCAGGTCGCGGCCTACTACCCGACGATCTCGCTCACCGCCTCGGGCGGCTACGAGAACAGCAAGCTTGCCGACCTCTTCAGCTGGCCCAGCCGGTTCTGGTCGCTCGGCGCCTCGGCCGTCGAAACGCTGTTCAACGGCGGCGCGCGGCGGGCCGCGACCGAGCAGGCCAAGGCCAACTACGACGCCGCCGTGGCCGCCTACCGGCAGAACGTGCTGACCGCCTTCCAGGACGTCGAGGACAACCTCTCGGCGCTGCGGGTGCTCGACGAGGAGGCGGCCCAGCAGGCGGTCGCGGTGGCCGCCGCCGAGCGGTCCCTGGCGCTCTCCAACTACCGGTACCAGGGCGGCATCACCACCTATCTCGAGGTGATCACCGCCCAGGCCGCGGCGCTCGCCAACGAGCGCACGGCGGTGGACATCCTGACCCGGCGGATGACCGCCTCGGTCAACCTGGTCAAAGGGCTGGGCGGCGGCTGGCGCGACAGCGACCTGCCGTCGGGCGCCAGCATCCTGTCGCGGCGCTGACCGCGCCGCCTGCTGGCGCGGCGTTCTCACCGGCACCCGGGCGGCTCAGAGGACGGCGTAGACGGTCTGGTACACCGCCGCCGCCGTGAACCTGCCGACGCTCACCGCCACCACGCGGTTGAGCCAGGCGTACTTCTCCGAGGCGGTTTCGAACCGCGGCGTGGTGCGGAAGTAGTACTCCGAGGGGTCGACGTCCTCGCCCGCGAGGACCCGCGCGAAGGTTTCCGGCGAGATGGCCAGCAGCCCCTCGGCGGCGGCATAGACCAGGTGGCCGTCGTCGGCGCGGAAGGTGATCCGCACGTCGAGCGCCCTGACGCCATCGCCGCGGATCAGCAGCCAGTCCCCTCCCCCAGGCAGCACCTCCGCGGCGAGCTTGGGGCCAGAGACGACCCCACCCTTGACCAGGCGGACCCGGCGGAAGCCCGCGGGCGTCGCTCCCACCTCCTGCACCTCTCCCAGATCCGCCCTGATCTCGAACAGCAGCTCGGTGCGCAAGTCCGGCATCGCACCTCCTCTCACCACCCCCGGGCGGCCGCCGCTCCGGAGCAACGTCGGTGAACCTGTGCATTGTAAGGGCGGCTGAGCCGGCCTTCGGGTTACAGCGGCCGGACCGGCTACGGCCCTGCAACTGCCGCGATCGCGGGCGGGCGCCCGCCGAGGGGCCGGATGACGGTCTCGGCGAACCTCTCCATCTCTTCGTATTGCGGGCTGAACTGCAGGAGCAGCAGGTCGACGCCGGCCTCCTCGAAGCGGCCCACCTGCTCCTGGAGCTGTGCGGGGGTGCCGACGAGGCCCGAGCGCAGGCCGCGGTTCGAGACCGAGTAGTCCTCGATCGACAGCTTCTGCTCGAGCTGCGTGCCGGCCAGCCATTGCTGGAAGTTGGCGAAGCCGGCGGCGCTCTGCTGCACGTCGGTGATGCGGGCCAGCTCGGCCCTGGCCGCGCTCTCCGACTCGCGTACGACCACGTAGCCGGCGACGCCGTAGCGGAGCGGCGGCAGCCCGAGCCGCTCGCGGCGCGCGGCCATGTCGGCCACCTTGGCGGCGATCCGCTCCGGGGGATCGCCATGCATGAGGTAGGCGTCGCAGCGGCGGGCGATGAGGTCCTTGGCCGCCTCGGACTCGCCGCCGGCGTAGAGCACCGGCCGGGGCCGCGCCAGCGGCTTCGGCTGCAGCACGTTGCCGTCGACCCGGTAGAAGCGGCCCGAGTACGAGAACCGGTCGCCGGACCAGACGCCGTCGAGCACCTCGAGCCACTCGGCGGTGCGCGCGTAGCGCTGGTCGTGCTGCTCGAAATCGACGCCGTACATACGGGCCTCGTCCGCCCACCAAGACGACACGACGTTGAGCGACAGGCGGCCGCCGCTGATGTGATCGATGTTGGCTGCCTGCTTGGCGAGCAGGGCCGGCAGGTGAAAGGTCGGGCGGACCGCCACCATCAGCTCGAGCCGGGCGGTGACCGCGGCGAGCGCCGCGGCGGTCGACCAGGCGTCCAGGGCGGGCGCCTCGACGCCCTTGATGTCGTTGAGGTTCAGCTCGGCGAGCAGGGTCAGGTCGAAGCCGATCTGCTCGCTGCGCCGGGCGAGGCGGCTGACATAGTCCCAGGTCGCCGCCATGCCCTCGTCGGCGACGTTGCGGAGCCAGCCCCCGAAGACCGGCAGCCAGTACCCGAAACGCATGCCCCGGCGCGCTTCCTGCCTGGCGGCGGCCGCGGCGGCGCCGGCGGCTGTGGCGGCGGCGGCAACGGTCGCGGCGGCGGCACTGGTCGTAGTGCCGGCCGCACCGGCCGCGCTGGTGTGGGTGAGGCCGTCAATCGGCATGATGCGCCTCCATCTCGGCTTCGAGGTAATCGGCGAGCGGCACGAACGGATCGAAGCCGACGACGCGCGGGCCGTCGGAGACGAAGTTCGAGAGCGCGTTGATGTCGTAGAAGTAGTGCCTGCCGTCGCGGTCGTCGACGACCAGCTCGATGCCGCCGACGTCGATGCCGGCCCGCTGCATGATGCGCTCGGCGTCGGCGACGACGTCCGGCGGCGGCATCACGCCTTCGACGCGCAACCCCGCTTTCGGAGCCTCGACCGCGCAGGCGTTGCCGAGCTCGACGCCGGCCGCCGTCCGGCAGATGTCGGCGGGGCAAAGGTCGAAGGTCTCGCCGCTCAGGAACACCTTGATCCCGTACAGGAACTTGCCTCCGACCACCTCCATGCGGGTGATGTGGCCGCCGCGCGCCGGGATGAACTCCTGGACCAGCGCCACGTGGTCGAGACCGAGGTCGATGGCGCCCGCCGCCGCAGCCGCGCCGAGCCGCGCCGGGGAATCGTAGCGGGTCACGCCGACGCCGCTGCCGCCGACGTTCGGCTTGACCACGACCGGGAAGCGCAGCCCCTCGGCCGCCGCGGCCGCCTGCGCAGGGTCGTGGATGATGCGGGTCCTGGGCGCGGGAAGACCCAGCGACCGCAGCAGCGACAGCTGCAGCGCCTTCGACGTCTCGTGGCGAAACGCCTGGAGGCCGTTGACGACGCGGATGCCGGCCAGCTCGAGGCCGGCAAGATAGTGCAGGGTGTAGAAGATCTGGGCGTGGCTCCGCCGGTAGGCCGACGGGCTCATGCGATTGAAGACGACCGGGTAGCGCCGATCGAGCCCCGCCGGATCGTAGAAGTGCGATTGGGCATGGACCTTGACGTAGGGCGTGCCGCGGCGGTCCAGCTCGGCGAACAGGCGCTCGAACCAGACCGGGTGCTCGTAGTAGACCGCGAGCGGGCCGGGGCCGCGGCCCGGCGCGGGGCGCGCTTCAGAAGGTGAGACGGCCAGCTGCTGAGTGGGCAAGAGGCGGTTCTCCATTTAGATTACTAATCTGGTCACAAATACGAAGGATAGCCCGAACCGGCCCCGGCGGCAAGACAGGGGGGTCGGGCTGCGGGAGCGCTGGAAGCGCCGGGAGCGCCGGGAGCGCCGGGATGGCATGACAGCGGCGCCCAGGCCCCCCGGTCGGCTAGAATGCCCGCCATCGACGCCCAGATCCCCCCTCCGAGCGTGCCGCGCCGGGAGAGCGACCCGCTCGCCCGCGGCGCCGGCTCCACGGGGGACGGCGCGGGCGCCGCCGCGGACCGCGCCGGCGGTGCGGACGGCTCCGGCGCCGCCGCCGCGGACGACGCCACCGTCGCGTCGGCCCCTGGCTCGCGGCCGACGTTCGCGCGGCGGCTCAACCTGTTCGATGCCACGATGATCGTGATCAGCGGCATCGTCGGCTCGGGCATCTTCATCAACCCCTACGTCGTGGCGCAGGCGGTGGGGACGCCCTTCCTGATCGTCGCGGTGTGGGTGGCGGGCGGGGCGATCGCGCTGCTGGGGGCCTTCGTCTTTGCCGAGCTGAGCACGGTGATGCCGCGGGTGGGCGGCCAGTATGCCTTCTTCCGCGAAGCCTTCCATCCGCTGGTGGCGTTCCTGCACGGCTGGTCGCTGCTGCTGATCATCCAGTCGGGGGCGACCGCGGCGGTGGCCGTGGCCTTCGCCACCTACGTCGCGCCGCTGGTCCGCATGCCGCCGGCGGGAATCCCCTGGCTGGCAGCCGCCGTCATGCTGCTGCTGGCGGGCTTCCATGCGCTGGGCGTGCGGCCCGGCGCCCTGGTCGTCAACGTCATCACCTTCGGCAAGGTGCTGGTGCTGGCGGCGCTGATCCTCGGCGTCTTCCTGGTCTCGCCGCACTCGCCCGGGCTGACGTTCGCGACGCTGACGCCGCCGGGCGTGCACGGCCTGCTTCTCCTCTCGGCGTTCTTCGCCGGGTTGGTGCCGGCGATGTTCTCCTACGGCGGCTGGCAGAACGTCAACTTCGTCGCCGAGGAGGTGCGCGAGCCGCAGCGCAACCTGCCGCGGGCGATCTTGCTCGGCGTCGCCTGCGTCATCGTGATCTACGTCGGCGCCAACCTCGCCTACCTGCACGTGCTGACGGCGCCGGCGCTGGCCGCCAGCCGGACGCCGGCGGCGGACGCCGCGACGCGGGTATTCGGCGACGCCGGCGGCCGCGCGATCGGCGCGCTGGTGGTGGTCTCCACCTTCGGCTTCCTCAACCTGGCGCTGCTGACGGCGCCGCGGGTCTACTACGCCATGGCCGCCGACGGCCTCTTCTTTCACGCCCTCGCCCGCCTGAGCCCGCGGTTCCGCGTGCCGACGGCGGCGATCCTGCTGCAGGGCGGCCTCGCCGCCGCCTTCGCGCTCACCCGCAGCTACGAGCGGTTGCTGGGCTACGCGGTGTTCGCCGATTGGATCTTCTTCGCGCTGGCCGGGGTGGCGCTGATGGTGTTCCGCCGCAAGCTGCCGGCGGCGCCCCGTCCCTTCCCCACCCCGGGCTACCCCTGGGTGCCGCTCGTTTTCTCCCTGTTCGGGGCGGGGATCGTGCTCAATCTGTTCTTCACCGAGACCCGCGATGCGTTGCTGGGGACCGCTATCCTCGCGGCCGGCGTTCCCGTCTACCTGCTGTGGCGGGCCCACGCGCTCCGGCAGACGCGGCGGCAGGTCACGAGATGAGAGCACGAGGCAGCGTCTACATGCACTGGGCCAAGCTGCACGCGGCGGCCCGCTACAACCTGGCCAACAGCGGCCTGCTCGGCTGCGCCACCGAGGACCTCGAGCTGGCGCCGGACGACTTGCAGGTCAACGGCCCCAACCACCAGGGTTTCCAGCCGCTGATCGCCGCCATTGCCGAGCGCTACGGCACCCGCCCCGAGCAGGTGGTGACGGCGGCCGGGACCTCGGGAGCGAACTTCCTCGCCTTCGCGGCCCTGATCGAGCCCGGCGACGAGGTGCTGATCGAGCAGCCGACCTACGAGCCACTGCTCGCCGCCCTGTCCTGGCTCGGGGCGCGCCTGCGCCGCTTCCAGCGCCGCTTCGAGGACGGCTATCGTTGCGACCTCGACGAGGTGCGCCGCCAGCTGGCCGCCGCCTCTGGGCGGGGCGTCCGCCTGGTGGTGCTCACCAACCCCCACAACCCGAGCGGCACGCTCGCCCCGGCCGCCGAGGTCGCGGAGGTGGGGCGGCTTGCCGCGGCCGCCGGCGCGCTGGTCCTGGTCGACGAGGTGTATCTCGACATCTGGGAGGGACAGGCGCAGTCCAGCCACCTCCATCTGGGGCCCAACTTCCTGACCACCAGCAGCCTGACCAAGTGCTACGGCTTGAGCGGCCTGCGCTGCGGCTGGGTGCTCGGCGCGCCGGAGCTGGTGGAGCGCATGCGGCGCGTCAACGACTTCATGGCCGCCACCGGGTCGATGCCGAGCGACGCGCTGGCGCTGGCCGCCATTCGCCAGCTGCCGCGGCTGGCCGCCCGCGCGCGGTCGATCCTCGAGCCCAACCACGAGCTGGTGCGGGACTTCCTCGCCGCCCACGGCGACCTGCTGCAAGCCGTCCTGCCCACGCCCACGATGATGGCCTTCCCGCGCCTGCTGCGGGAGGACGACAGCCAGGCGCTCCACGACCGCCTGCGCCGCCGCGAAACCTCGATCGTGCCGGGCCGCTTCTTCGACCACCCGCGGCATTTCAGGCTCGGCTTCGCGGTGCGCCCCGCCGACGTGGCCGAAGGGCTGCGGCGGCTGTCCGCGGCGCTCCGCGACACGCCGCCGGCCTGCTGACCTGCTGACCTGAGCCGGCCAGCGGCTCCGCGCCGCCAAGTGCGCCGGCCGCAACCGCAGACATGGAGCGTGACGCGGCCTGTGTCGGCTTCACCGTGACCGTCACCGACACCCAGACCGGGCACCAAAAGACCTATGTCAACGTGAACGGCACCGCCGCGCCGCCGCTGCAGGACACCCTCGCCCTGCCTTGCCAATAGGCTGCTGGTGGCCGGTGATAGGGCCGGCGGTCGTGAAGGCGCCATCCCTGGCGCCTGTCTTGACATAGGCGTTGCAACTTTACCACCGACAGCGTAGAATACTCGACAGAAAACACGTCTGCCGGCGGCACGCTCGCCAGCCGCCGGCTCAGATCCAGGGGGCATCGCGACCATGTCGGTTGACTTCAAGGTGCCGCACAGCTGGCAGCCTAAGAGCACGCTGCGGGATACGCCGGCGGCCCCCGCCGCCACGGACCCGGCCGCGGCGCCGGGCGTGGCTGCGGGCGCGGCGTGGAGCCTGCCGCGGCGGATCGCGTTCCGTTTCGTCTTCTGCTACTTCCTCCTGTACAACTTCCCGTTCCCGCTCACCTGGCTCCCGGATTCCGGCCTGGACGCATTGTTCCAGGGCTACTACAAGCTCTGGGACGCCATCGTGTTCTGGGCCGGCAAGCACGTCCTGCACCTGAGCCACCAGGTCGAGAACCTGCGCGGCAAGACGGGCAGCGGCGATACGACCTACGACTACGTCCTGATCCTCTGCTATGCGGCGTTCGCGGCGTTCGCCGCGCTGGCCTGGACGCTCGCCGCCAGGCGGACCCGCGACCACCGGCGTCTCCACGAAGGCTTGCGGATCTACCTGCGCTACGCGCTCGGCTCGATCTTGATCGGCTATGGCATGGCCAAGGTCATCAAGACGCAATTCCCCTTTCCCTCGCAGGACAAGCTGATGGAACCTTTCGGCGAGGCCTCGCCGATGGGCCTGCTGTGGACGTTCATGGGCGTCTCCACACCCTACACCGTCTTCGCGGGAGCCATGGAAACGATGGGCGGCGTGCTGCTGTTCTTCCGCCGGACCACCACCCTGGGCGCGCTGGTGATCGTCGCGGTGATGACCAACGTGGTGATGCTCAATCTCTGCTATGACGTGCCCGTCAAGCAGTATTCGATTCATCTGCTGCTGACCGCGGCCTTCCTGCTGGGGCCCGACCTGCGCCGGCTGGCCAACGTGCTGGTGCTCAACCGCCCAGCCGCGCCGGCGAACCTCGCGCCGCCCTGGACCGCCCGCTGGGCCAGGATCGCCGCCCTGGGGCTCAGCATCCTGTTCCTCGGCTACCTGCTGTGGATCACTGGCAGTCAGAACCTCGAGTCCTCGAGCCAGTTCGGCCCGGGCGCGAGCAAGCCGCCCATCTACGGGACCTTCGAGGTCGAGCAGTTCATCCGCAACGGCCATGCCATGCCGCCGCTGCTGACCGACGCCAGCCACTGGCGGCGGCTGATCGTGAGCTATCCGCAAGGCCTCTCGGTGCGCTGGATGGACGGCTCCGTGCACCGCTTCCGGACGCAGTACACGCCGGCGAAACACAGCGTCGCCTTCTCCGCCTGGGAGCCCAGGAAGGGCGCGGCCGACAAACAGGGCGCCTTCACCTACTCCTTGCCCGACCCGGACCATCTGGTCCTTCAGGGGACCCTGCTGGCCGAGGCCCTCGAGGTGAGACTGCGCCGGATCGAGACCTCGAAGCTGCTGCTGGTGAACAGGGGCTTCCGCTGGGTCAGCGAGTTCCCCTTGAACCGGTAACCAGGCCGGCAGCGCCGCGCGCCAAGCAGCGGGGCCGCCCGCCATGGACGCCGCCGCGGACCGCCGGCTAAGATCCCGCCAACGACGCGCTAGGAACAGGAGGCTTCGATGGCCAAGGGTCCGGGAGAGATCTCGCGGCGCTCGCTCTTGGGCGGCCTCGCGGCGGCAACGGCGGCGACGCTGGCGCCGCGGCTCACGGCGGGCGCCGGGTCGAATGAGCCGCCCGGGATGGCCGTCCCGCCGGCGGGCGCCACGGGCCATCCTGCGTCCCCGGCCTCGATCGCGGTCGTCGGCGCCGGCGCGTTCGGCGCCTTCACCGCGCTGGCGCTGCGGCGGATGGGCGCCAAGGTCACGCTGCTCGATGCCTGGGGACCGGGGAACTCCCGCGCCAGCTCCGGCGGCGAGACGCGGGTGCTGCGCGCGGTCTACGCCGACCGGATCTACGTCGAGCTGGCGGCGCGCGCCTTCGATCGCTGGGCGGAGTTCGAGCGCCTCACCGGGCGCACTTTCTTCCACCCGACCGGCGCGCTGTGGATGGTCGCCGACGACTCCGACTTCGTCGCCAAGGCTGCCGAGAACCTGCGCGCCGTCGGCTTCCCGTACGCCCGCCTCGAGGCCGGCGAAGCGGCCCGGCGGTATCCGCAGATCGCCTGGAGCGGCGTGCGCTGGGCGCTGTGGGAGGAGCGTGCCGGGTTCCTGCTGGCGCGCCAGGCGTGCGCCGCGGCGGTCGACGCCCTGGTGGCCGCCGGCGGCGAGTACCGGCTGGCCCGGGTCGAGCCTGGCGCCGTCGCTTCAGGGCGCATGGACGAGCTGCGCTGCGGCGACGGCTCGCGGCTGGCCGCCGACGCCTACGTCTTCGCCTGCGGGCCGTGGCTCGGACAGCTGTTCCCCGACGTTCTCGGGCCGAGGATCAAGCCCACCCGCCAGGAGGTCTTCTTCTTCGGCACGCCGGCGGGAGATCCGCGCTTCGAGCCGCCCCGCATGCCGGTCTGGATCGAGGTCGGCGAGCGGCTGTTCTACGGCATCCCGGGCAACGAGCGGCGCGGCTTCAAGGTTGCCGACGACACGCGCGGCCCGGCCTTCGACCCCACCAGCGGCCAGCGCACCATCGGCGAGGAGACGCTGGCGCGCGCCCGCGCCCTGCTGCGCCGCCGCTTCCCGGACCTGGCCGCCGCGCCGCTGGTCGAGACGCGGGTCTGCCAGTACGAGAACTCGCCCGACCAGAACTTCGTGCTCGACCGCCACCCGGCAGCCGGCAACGCCTGGCTGGTTGGCGGCGGCTCGGGCCACGGCTTCAAGTTCGCTCCGGCCTGGGGCGAGCAGGTGGCCGCGACCGTGCTGGGCCACCGCCCTCCCGAACCCTTCTTCACCCTCGGCCGGCTCGGCAACCGCAAGCCGGCGGCAGGCTAGCGCCTCTCGACGGGCGCCGGCGGCTGCCCCCGCAGCTCCTCGACACTCCGCTCGTAGGCGGCGCGGATGGACCGCACGTAGTGGAGGAATCCCGGCAGCTGCTCGAGACGCAGGGCCTGCGGTCCGTCGCAAAGGGCGGTCTCGGGGCGCGGGTGGAAGTCGATCAGGACGCTGGTGGCGCCGGCGATGACGCCCTGGGCGGTGACGAGGAAGACGTCGGGCACGCCCTCCACCGGCCGGTCCATGCGGCCGACGCTGTGCGAGGGGTCGATGCAGACGGGCAGGCGCGTCTGGCGCCGGACCACGGGAACGTGCGCGAAATCGACCAGGTTGCGATGGGGGTCGCCGAGGTGGGTCTTGACGCCGCGCAAGCAGAAGAGGATGCGCGGGTTGCCCTCGCTCGCCACGTACTCGCAGGCGTTGAGAGACTCCTCGAGGGAGATGCCCATGCCGCGCTTGAAGAGCACCGGGAACCTCTGCTGGCGGCCGACTGCCTTCAGCAGCTCGAAGTTCTGGGCGTTGCGGGTGCCGACCTGCAGCAGGACGCCCGTGGGGTCGCCCGCGGCGGCGAGCGCGTCGCGGATCTCGTCGATGTGGCGGGCGTCCGTGACCTCCATGGCGACCGCGCGGATGCCGTAGCGGCCGGCCAGCTCGAAGACGTACGGCAGGCACGCACGGCCCAGCCCCTGGAAGTCATAAGGGCTGGTGCGCGGCTTGTAGGCCCCCATGCGCGTGGTGACGATCCCCGCCGCTTGCAGGGCCGCCATCATCGCCTCGACGTGCTCCGGGGTATCGACCGCGCACAGCCCGGCGAAGACGTTGAGCGTACGGTCGTCGAACGTGACGCCGTTGTAGTCGAACCCGGCGGTCTCGGCCCCGCCGTCGTGGCGGCCGATCAGCCGGTAGCGCGTCGAGACACGCACCACCCGCAGCACGCCAGGCAGGCTCTCGAACAGATCGGCCGGCACCGCCGCCGTGGGGCCGACGAGGTGGATCTCGGTCAGCTCGTGCTGCGTGCCGCGGTAGGTGTAGGGACGGACCTCGATGCCCGCGAACCGCCCGGCGATCCGCGTTACCTCGCGGACCGTGGCGCCCGGGTCCTCCTCCATCGGCTTGAGGACGACGATCATGAGCAGCGCACTCTAGCACCGCGCACCGCCATTGGCACGCGGCGTGCAGCCCGGCCATCCGGCAGAGACATGCCGCCATCGTCAGGAGGCTACCGACCTTGGAAGGCACCTGGGGTGCGAGTCAAAGACAGCCGCCGAGCCTCGTCCCGCACCGGGACGACCGGACCGTGAACGCCGCGCGCCGGCGGCTCTCCACCGGCCTGCTGGCGGCAGCGGCGGTGCTGGCGCTGACGTTCGGGTCGGGCTGCACCAGCACCGCGACCAAGCGCCACGTCTATCACTACAACGATCCCGTCCCGCCGGAGGAGCTCGCCTTCCGCCGCTCGCTCGACAGCTTCGGCAACGTGATGCTCAAGGGCAACCGCGCCGAGCTGCTCGAGAACGGCGACCAGATCTTTCCCGCCATGATCAAGGCGATCGCAGGCGCCAAGCGGACGGTCAACCTCGAGTCCTACATCTTCAGCGACGACCGGGCGGGCGCCATGGTCAGCAATGCCCTGGTGGATGCCGCGCGGCGCGGTGTCGAGGTCCGCCTGCTGGTGGACGGCACCGGCGGGCACCTGGGAGCGCTGGCCGACCAGATGAAGAAGGCGGGCGTCAACGTCCGGATCTACCACCCGGTCCGGCCGTGGAACCTGCTGCGCATCGGCCAGCGGACGCACCGCAAGATCCTGGTCGTGGACGGCGCCGTCTGCTTCACCGGCGGCCTCGGCATCGAGGAGCGATGGCTGGGCAACGCCCGCAACCCGAACGAGTGGCGGGACACCCAGGTCGAGGTCTGGGGCCCGGTGGCGGCGCAGCTGCAGGCCATCTTCGGCGAGAACTGGACGTACACGACCGGCGAGATCCTCGCCGGCGACAAGTTCTATCCGCCGCTCGAGCCGGCGGGAAACCTCGAGGCCCAAGCGATCAAGGTGTCGCGGGGCGATGCCTCCTCGCTGGCCAAGATGCTCTATTACGTGGCCATCCAGTCGGCGGCGAAGACGGTCCACATCCAGAACGCCTACTTCCTTCCCGACCCGCAGATCCGCGAGGCGCTGGTCAAGGCCGTGCAGCGCGGCGTCGACGTGCGGATCATGGTCCCCGGCAAGCACATCGACGTGCCGGTCGTGCGCATGGCCTCGCGCGTTCACTACGGCGAGCTGCTCGAGGGCGGAGTCAAGATCTACGAGTACCTCCCCACCATGATGCACACCAAGGCGGCCGTCTTCGACGGCCTCTTCGCCATCGTCGGCTCGATCAACTTCGACACGCGCTCGATGGAGAAGAACGCCGAGGAAAGCATCACCTTCTACGACCGCGGCTTCGGGGCCAAGGTGGAAGCGATGTTCGACGCCGACATGAAGAACTGCCGCCAGATCGACTACGGGCGCTGGCGGCGCCGCGGCATCGACAATCGGTTCGCCGAGATCCTCTCGGCACTCTTCACGCCCTTCTACTGAGCCTCCGCCTCGACTACGAACGCGGTGCTAGACTCGGCAGGCTCCGGACTGCGGGCCGCGCCCGGCAGCCGCCTGCCGGACTCGGGGGCCCGGCGAGACCCTGGCGAAGGAGCGAGGCATCGACGCGCGGATCATCGTCAACGGCGCCGAGCGGCGGGTCGAGGCGCCGCCCACCGACACCCTGCTCTCCGTGCTCCGCGACCGGCTGCAGCTGACCGGCACCAAGTACGGCTGCGGCGAGGGGCAGTGCGGCGCGTGCACGGTGCTGCTCGACGGCCGCGCGATGAGGTCATGCCGCGTCGAGCTGTCCGCGGCCGCCGGCAAGCAGGTCACCACCATCGAGGGGCTCGAGCACGACGGCCGGCTGCACCCCGTCCAGGCGGCCTTCCTGGAGGCCGAGGCGTTCCAGTGCGGTTACTGCACGCCGGGGATGATCCTCGCCGCGGTCGCCCTGCTCGCGGCCGAGCCGAACCCCACCGCCGAGGAGATCGCCGCCCGCCTGTCGGGCAACCTCTGCCGCTGCGGGACCTATCCGCGCATCGTGGCGGCGGTGCAGCTGGCCGCGCGGGCGGTGCGGCAGGGACTGCCGCGATGACGCCGGCAGCCGATCCGGAGCTGGAGCGCGAGGCTCGCGAGCACGACGCCGCCTCGAGGCTGCACTGGTTCGACGTCGATCGCCGCGGCTTCCTGAAGACGCTGGGGGGCGGCCTGCTGGTGTGCCTGTGCGCCCCCGCGGCGCGGGCCCAGGCTCCCGCCGCCGAGTCCGGGCATGGCGGCTTCGGCCGCGAGCTGCCGCGGGAGCTGGGCGCCTGGCTGCACCTCGGAGAGGACGGCCGCGTCACGGTGTTCACCGGCAAGGTCGAGATGGGCCAGAACATCCGCACCTCGCTGGCGCAGCAGGTCGCCGAGGAGCTGCGCCTGCCGGTCGAAGCCATCCAGATGGTCATGGGAGACACCGGCCTGACGCCCTGGGACGCGGGCACCTTCGGCAGCCGCACGACGCCGACCATGGCGCCACAGCTGCGGGCGGCGGCGGCGGCGGCGCGCGAGGCGCTGCTCGACCTCGCGGCACGGCGGTGGGGAGGGGGGCAGGCGCCGCGCGCCGGCCTGGTGGCGGACGGCGGCCGCGTCACCAACCCGGCGACGCGGCAGACGCTCGGCTACGGCGAGCTGGCGCGCTGGCGGGACCCGGCCGATCCGCTCGCCGCCGCCGCTCGACTGGACAAGATCGCCGTCGTGGCCCAGGACCAGGGAGCGCTGCTCACGCCGGCGGCCGAGTGGAAGATCGCCGGCACGCCGGTCGCCAAGGTCGGCGGCCGCGACTTCGTGACCGGCGGTCACCGGTACACCTCGGACCTCGTCCGCCCCGGAATGCTGCACGGCAAGGTGCTGCGGCCGGCGGGGTTCCAGGCGACGCTCGCGTCGCTCGACACCGGGCGCGCGGCGCAGATCCCCGGCGTCACGATCGTGCGCGACGGCGATTTCGTCGGCGCGGTCGGGCCCGACGCCGGCACGGCGCAGCGGGCCGTCGCGGCCCTCGACGCGCGGTGGCAGGTGCCGCCGCAGCCGTCGAGCCGCGAGCTGTTCGACTACCTGAGGCAGCATGAAGAGGGCGGCGGCGCGCGCGCCGACGGCCACGTCACGGGCTCGGTCGAGCAGGCGGCTGCCGCCGCCGAGATCAAGCTCGCGCACACCTACACCGTGGACTACATCGCCCACTGCCCGCTCGAGCCGCGGGCGGCGGTGGCCGAGTGGGACGGCGCCAGGTTGACGGTCTGGACCGGCACCCAGCGCCCATTCGCCGTGCGCGACGAGCTGGCCGAGGTCCTGCGCATCCCGGCCGACCGGGTGCGCGTCATCGTTCCCGACACCGGCTCGGCCTACGGCGGCAAGCACACGGCGGACGCCGCGGTCGAGGCGGCGCGCCTCGCCAAGGCGGCCGGCAAGCCGGTCAAGCTCGTCTGGACGCGCGAGGAGGAGCTCACCTGGGCCTACTTCCGGCCGGCCGGCGTCATCGAGGTGCGGAGCGCCGCGCGCGCCGACGGCACCCTCGTCGCCTGGGAGCTCCACAATTTCAACTCCGGCAGCGCCGCCATCGGCACGCCCTACGAGGTCGCGAATCAGCGCATCCAGTACCACCCGGCGCGGTCGCCGCTGCGCCAGGGCTCGTATCGCGGCCTGGCGGCGACGGCCAACCACTTCGCCCGCGAGAGCCACATGGACGAGCTGGCGCACGCGGCCGGCGTCGAGCCGCTGCAGTTCCGGCTCAAGAACCTCGCCAACCCGCGGCTGCGGGCGGTGTTCACGGCGGCGGCCGAGAGGTTCGGCTGGGGCAAGCGGCAGCCAGGCCCGGGCGCCGGCTTCGGCATCGCCGGCGGCACCGAAAAGGGCGGCTTCGTCGCCACCTGCGCCGAGATCGAGATCGCGGCCGGCGGCCGAGTGCGGCTGCGGCGGGTGGTCGAGGCCTTCGAATGCGGCGCGGTGGTCAATCCGAACGGGCTGCGCAACCAGATCGAGGGCGCCGTCGTCCAGGCGATCGGCGGCGCGCTCTTCGAATCCGTCCAGTTCGGCAACGGCCGCATCCTCAACCCGCGCTTCGCCAAGTACCGCCTGCCGCGGTTCTCGGACGTCCCGCCGATCGAGGTGGTGGTGCTGGACCGCCGGGATCTGCCCTCCGCCGGCGCCGGGGAGACGCCGATCGTGGGGCTGGCGCCGGCGGTCGCCAATGCGATCTTCGCCGCCACCGGCGTGCGGCTGCGCGCCATGCCGCTCGCGCCTTACGGTATGCCGCAACCGGCGGCGGCGCGCGGCTGACGGCGCGGGCCAGCCGCCGGGTCCCACGCCGGCGCTCCGGCCCCCCGCGCGCGTGCGGTGGCGCGGCCGGGGGCCCGGGCCGCTCGCCCTCAGGGGCAGGTGAAGGCCTGGGTGTCTTGCAGCGGCAGGGCGGCGGTGTTTGCCGGGTTGGTGTACTGCTTCGACTGCCCGGTCCGGTTGTCCGTCACCGTCACCGTGAAATAGACGTTGGTGGTGGCCGCGAAGAAGACCCAGAACCTTTGGTTCACCCCGCAACCGTCGAGCACCTTGATCAGCAGCTCCGGATTGGCGGCGGCGAAGAACCAGAAGAGCCCGCCCTGGGAGACGCCGACGCTCGACAGCGGCACCGCCGTGGCGCTGCCCGGCTGGCTGCCGGTGACGAAGCTCGCGCTGAGCGAGAACCTGCCGTCGCCGGGCTGGTCGTCGAGGCACAGGGTGGCGGGGCTGGCGACGCAGGCCGGGGCCACGTTCAGCCAGCCGTCGACCAGGGCCGCGCCGTCGACCGTGCCGAGCCCCGTGACCCGGTCGTAGCCCGGACCCGCGCCGTAGCCGCCCACCCCCGGCACGCTGTTGTTGCCGCTGGTGATGTCGTGGAAGACCGCAGCGCCCTTGCCGGTGTACTGGCTCGTCCCGAGTTGGTACAGCGAGGGATTGGCGTTGCCCTGCCAGCGCCGCGCGCGCTGCACCAGAAGCGCCATGAGGCCCGCGAAGGAAGGCGCCGCGCCCGAGGTGCCGCCGACCGAGAGCTGCTGCTGGCCCTCGAGATAGATGTAGGAGGTGTGTTTGGCCGCCGCCAGGGCAACGTCCGGCACGTCGCGAGCGCCGTCGTCGGGCACCCCCGGCGCCGACTGCCAGGCCGGCTTGGTGAAGAAGGTGCTGGCGCCGCCGCCGGAGGCCCACAGGCCGGAGCCGCCGGCGACCGTGCCGCTCTCGTTCCAGGCGACCTCGGGGATGTAGGCGAGCGCCGAGCCCTTGGTGACCGGGTCGCCGGCGGCGGCCCACCATTGCCCGGGATTGGCGGTGTCGTCGAACTGGCTGCCGCCGACGCAGACGTCGGCAGGCGTCGAGCACAGGCCGTTCGGGGACGTCACCGAGCCGCGCGCCTCGTTCGGAGGGTCGCAGATGTCCGGACCGCTGTCGCCCGCCGCCACCACGGCGGTCATCCCCTGCGCGGCCGCCTGCGTCCACAGGTCGTTCCAGAAGGTGAGGGCGACCGACCCGAGGTGGCTCTCGCAGTTCCCGTAGCTCGTGCTCACGACCGGCGCCAGGTCGTGGTCGACGGCGTACTGGGCCGAGAGCATGATGCCGTCGCTGGCGCCGGTCGACGCCGAGATCACCAGGCGCACCGTGGCGCGCGGGGCCACCGCGCCTGCCCACTCGACGTCGAGATCGGACTCCCCCTCGTTGTAGGGATCGATGATCCCCGGATCGGGGCCGTTGTGGACGAAGACCGGATCGTTCGGCGGCAGTCCGAAGGTGCTGCGAAAGGCCTGCACGTCCGCCAGCTGGATGTCGGTCTTGCCGACGACGGCGATGCTCTGCCCGCTGCCGTCGATCCCGGCCGCGTAGAGCGGCTGCAGGTGGTAGATGGTGGCGAGGTCGGCGGGGGCAAGGAGGTGCGCGCCGCCGGCGCCGTTGTCTTGCGGGGCGGCGACCGGGGAGGGACCACCCGCCGCGGCAACGGCGCGCCGCCGCTCGAGCGACGAGGTGAGCGGGAAGTCGTGCAGCGAGACGATGCCTTTCACCAGGCCCGACAGGGAGCGCGGCAGAGACGGCGGCAGGGCGTTGGCGTGGTGGAGCTCGCCGGCGACCCGGTAGTCGCGCATCTCGGTCGCGAAGGCCCGCTCCACCTGGCCCGCGGTGCCGGAGATCTCGATCCAACCGCGGCCGGCGGCCGGCTCGCCGACGGCGAATCCCTGGGCGCGCAGCCAGCCGGCCACCTGCCGGAGATCGCCGTCGCCGAGGCCGAACTGCGCCCCGAACTCGGCAGGGGTGAGCCAGCGGTGGAAGCGCGGCGAGGCCGGGTCCTGCTGGTCGGCGAGCAGCGTCGCGAGGCGCTCCCGGGCGCCGGGCCGCAGCGCCAGGGCCACGACAATGCGATCCATCGGCAGCCGCGGGTCGGTGCGGCCCACCGACAGCTCCGGGCGCGCCAGCGGATGAACGGCCCCCGGCAACGCCACGCGGTCCGCGGCGAGGGGCCCGGTGCGGGCGAAGGCAGGCAGCCCGAGGGCCAGCGACGTGAGCGCCGCCAGGAGGACGGCGCGGCGTGAATTGGCGCACATTAATGCGATTATAGCATGCGGACCGAGCGGACCTCTACCGAGCGGACCTCTACCGAGCGGACCCCTAACGAGCGGATCTCTACCGAGCGGACCTCTAATGCCAGGGCTCTGCCAAAAGGGGCGGCAACCCCTCCTCGGCCAGGGCGCGATTGAAGGCGGCCAGGTCCTCGCCCCACACCGCCCGCAGCGCGCCGCGCAGCGCCGCGAGCTGTGCGTCGAGATCGGCGAAGCGCCGCTCCTCGGCCGCCGTCGGCCTGGCGTCGGCGGTCGCCAGGACCCCGGCCAGCGCGGCGAACTGGAAGTCGAGCTTCGGCGTGTAGACCAGCGAGTCTTCGTCGGCCTGCAGGTCGGGGTTCCACAGCTGCTCGGCCACGCCGTCGAGCTTCGCCGTCAGCTCCCGGGCGCGCCGCTGGCTGTCGCCGGCCCTGCCGAGCTGCGCCGCGCGCTCGGCCTGGTCGCGGACCCGCGCCGCGAGGTCGCGGCTGCGGCGCACCAGCTCGTGGGTCTCGGCCAGGCGGGCATGGATCGCCGCGAGCAGCTGCGCCTGGCGTTCGAGGTCGGCGGCGGCCGCCGCCACCCGCGGGTTGGGCAGGACGTCGGCCTGCTCCTCGAGCGTCTGCGCCCCCACCCGCAGGCGCACCGTGTAGGCGCCCGGCGCCACCTTGACGCCGGCCGGCGGGTAATCGTCGAAGACCAGCCTGGCCGTGAGCAGCCTGGGTTCTTCCAGCCGCAGGTCCCAGACGAAACGGTTCAAGCCCGCCCTGGGCTCCAGGGTGGCGGCCCCGTCCTCGTCCTCCTCCGGCCCGGTGTCGTGTTTCGCGTTCTTCGCCTCCGGCTGCCGGCTCGCGAAGCTGCGGATCACCTTGCCGCCGGCCAGGATCTCGAGCGTCACCGCGCCGGCCGGCCGCGGCTCGTCCGCCAGCCAGAAGTAGATCGCCAGGCCCGCCGGCGGATTCTCTCCCAGGCGCGCGCGCCTGGCGCCGTCTTCGTCGAGGTCCGCGCCGTCGCCGCGGGCCGCCGGCTGCGGCCGGAAGAGGACGGCAGGGCGCGCGGCCATCCCCAGCTGCCACCGGCGCAGGGGAGTCAGGTCGTCGAGGACCCAGAACGCCCGGCCCTGGGTGGCCAGCACCAGGTCGCCGCCCGCGATCTGAAGGTCGGTGATCGGCACCACCGGCAGGTTGAGCTGGAAAGGCTGCCACGAGGCGCCGTCGTCGAGCGACAGGTAGAGGCCGGTCTCGGTGCCGGCGTAGAGCAGGCCGCGCCGCGCCGGGTCTTCCCGCACCACGCGGGTGAAGGCCCCCGCTGGGATGCCGCCGTCGATCCGGCTCCAGGTCTTGCCGTAATCGCTCGTCTTGTAGAGATAGGGCCGCCGGTCCTCGAGCTTGTAGAGCGTCGCGGCCAGGTAGGCGCTGGCGGGATCGTGCGGCGAGACCTCCAACGAGTTGACCTGGATCCATTCCGGCAGACCCTTGGGCGTGACGTCCCGCCAGGTCCTGCCGCCGTCGCGGGTCAGGTGCACCAGGCCGTCGTCGCTGCCCGCCCAGATCGTCTGCCGGTCGTGCGGCGACTCGGCGAGGGCGAAGATCGTGTCGTAGACCTCGACGCCGGTGATCTCGTGGCCGATCGGACCTCCCGAGTAACCCTGCTTGCCGCGGTCGTTGCGAGTCAGGTCCGGGCTGATCTCCTCCCACGTCTCCCCGCCGTCCGCGCTGCGCAGCAGGACCTGCGCCGCGTGATAGAGGATGTGGGGCTCGTGGCGCGACACCAGGATCGGCGCGTTCCAGTTCCAGCGGTACCTGAGGTCTCTGACCGCCTGGCCGTCGATCTGCTGCGGCCAGGCGGCGATCTCCCGCGCCTGGCGCGTCCGGTGGTCGTAGCGGGTGATCTCGCCGCCGTAGCCGCCGGCGTAGACCACGTCCGGATCGCGCGGATCGGGCGCCACCCAGCCGCACTCGCCTCCTCCCACCGCGTGCCAGTCGCGCTCCCCGATGCCCGGACCGGGGACGGCGCTGGGAATGGCGATCGTGGTCTTGTCCTGCTGCGCGCCGTAGATCCAGTAGGGAACCCGGCGGTCCACCGCCACGCGGTAGATCTGCGAGGTCGGCTGGTTGTCCTCGCTCGACCAGGTGCGGCCGCCGTTCAAGCTGATCCGGGCGCCGCCGTCGTTGCCCAGGATCATGCGGCCGGTGTCGTCGGGATCGATCCACAGGTCGTGGTTGTCGCTGAAGCGCGGGCCGACGACGGTGAAGGTGCGGCCGCCGTCGATCGACTTGGCGAGCTCGACGTTGGGGAGATAGACGGTGTCGGGCTGCCTGGGGTCGGCGTAGACCCAGCTGTAGTACCAGGCGCGCTGGCGCAGAGCGTGCGCCGCGCTGACCCGCAGCCACTGCTCGCCGCCGTCGTCGCTGCGGAAGAGGCCGCCGTCCGCGGCTTCCACGATCGCCCACACTCGGTCCGGCCGCGCCGCGGACACCGCCACGCCGATGCGGCCGACCACCCCTTGCGGCAGCCCGCCGGCGAGCTTGCGCCAGCTGTCGCCGCCGTCGGTCGATTTGTAGAGCCCGCTCGCCGGACCGCCGCTCTCGATGCTCCACGGCGCGCGGTAGGCCTGCCAGAACGCGGCGAACAGCACGCGCGGATTGTGCGGGTCCATGGCGAGGTCGGCGGCTCCGGTCTTGGCGTCGACGAAGAGCAGCCGCCGCCAGCTCCGGCCGCCGTCGCGCGAGCGATAGACGCCGCGTTCGGGGTTCGGCCCCCAGGCGTGCCCCAGGGCGGCGACGTAGACGGTGTCGGCATCCCGGGGATCCACCACCACGCGCGAGATGTGCTGGGTCTCGCGCAGGCCGACGTTCGACCAGTGCCTGCCGGCGTCGGTGGAGCGGTACACGCCGTCGCCGGCCGCCACGTTGCCGCGCATCGAGGCTTCGCCGGTTCCGGCATAGATCACGTTGGCGTCCGACGGCGCCACGGCGATGGCGCCGACCGAGCCGGTCGCGAAGTCGCGGTCGGAGATCGGCTCCCAGCTGGTGCCGGCGTCGTCCGTCTTCCACACGCCGCCGCCGGTCGAGCCGAAGTAGAACGTCGCCGGCCGGCCGCGCACGCCGGTGACGGCGCACACCCGCCCGCCGCGATAGGGACCTACGTTGCGGAAGCGCATGCCGCCGAAGCGGCGGGCGTCGAATCCCGCGGGGTGCTCCGCCGACGTGGCCGTGGCGGCCACGGCAAGGGCTGCGACACCGAGGACGAGCAACGGTCCTCGGCATCGCCCGCGCCGAGGCTGGAAACAGGTCATCGCGGCCTCCCTGAAGGGTCGTCTCGCCGCATCCTATATGATGGCCGCCGCCGTTCTCCGGCCGCCGATCGCCCACCGGCCCTCCCTGGCCGCGGATCGCCGCCGCCTTGCCGACATGGCTCACCGCTATCCCGAGAGCGCGCTGTTCTATCGCCGCCTGGACCGCGGCTTCCCGCTGGCGGTGCGCGGCGAGGGAGCCTGGATCGCCGACGAGGCCGGGCGCCGCTATCTGGACGCTTGCAGCGGCGCCATGGTGGTCGCCGCCGGTCACGGCGTGGCCGAGATCGCCGCGGCCGCCGCCGCCCAGGCGCACCAGCTCGCTTACGTCAACGGCACCCAGTTCGCCAACGCCGCGGCTGAGGAGCTGGCGGGCGAGCTGGCCGAGGTGCTGCCCGAGCCGCTGCACTACAGCTACTTCCTGTCCAGCGGCTCGGAGGCGGTCGAGGCGGCGGTCAAGCTGGCGCGCCAGTACTGGTGCGAGCGCGGGCGGCCGGAAAAGTGGAAGGTCATCAGCCGCAACCCCTCCTACCACGGCAACACCCTGGCCGCGCTGGCGCTGTCGGGCCGCGAGCACTACCGCCGTATCTACCGGCCGCTGCTGCTGGATTTCCCGCGCATTCCCGCACCCGACCCCTACCGGCACCCCGGTCCCGACTGCGCCGCCTGCAGCGGCGAGGCGCTGGCGGCGGAGCTGGCGGCGCAGGGGCCCCAGACGGTGGCCGCGTTCCTGGCCGAGCCGATCCTCGGCAGCTCCGGTGGCGCCGTGGTGCCGTCGGCCGCTTACTACCGCCGCGTCGCGGAGCTCTGCCGCGAGCACGAGGTGCTGTACATCGCCGACGAGGTGCTCACCGGCTGCGGCCGCACCGGGAGGTGGTTTGCCTGCCAGCACTACGATCCGGTCCCGGACGTCCTGGTGCTCGGCAAGGGCTTGAACGGCGGCTACTCGCCGCTCTCCGCCGTGGTGGCGAGCCGCAAGATCGTGGACACGCTCGCGCGCGGGAGCGGCGCCTTCAACCACGCCCAGACCTACTCCAACAACCCGGTGGCCTGCGCGGCCAGCGCCGCCACCGTGCGATACCTCAAGCGCCATCGCCTGGTGGAGCGGTGCGCCGAGGTCTCCGGCGGCTTCTTCGCCGCGCTGGCGACCGTCGCCGGCCATCCCGCGGTCGGCGACGTGCGCGGCATCGGGCTGCTGGCGGGGATCGAGCTGGTGCTCGACCGTGCCACCCGCGAGCCGATGCCGCGCGCCTGGCGCTTCGCCGAGCGCCTGGTCGACAGCGCCCGCGAGGAGGGTCTGCTCGTCTGGCCGAACGTGGGTCACGCCGACGGCGAGCGCGGCGACCTGATCATCGTCGCGCCGCCGCTCAACGTCACCGGTGACGAGGTGACCGAGATCGGCGAGCGCCTGCGGCGGGCCCTGGCCGCGACGCCGATGGCGCCGCCGGGATAGCCGCCAGCATCTCCTCCCAGTAGCCGCCAGTAGCCGGGACGCTTCATCAGTCCCGAAGGGCCACGCCGCGTCGGCGCTGCATCACCATAGCATTGACAATCTAGGTATCTTCATCGACAATACCTAGACGTGCTATGTTTATCAGCGCCCCCTCGCCTCTCCTCTCGCCGTCCCTGACCTTCGCCGTCTACCTCGCCGGCGCCGCGCTGTTGATCGCCTTGCTGCGCTGGTGGCGGCGCGAGGTCACCTGGCGGGAGGGCCTCATGTACGCGGCGCTGACCGCCGCCTTCTTCGCGCGGCCGCTGCTCACCAACGCCATCCAGGTGCCGTCGGACCTCGCCTACGAGGTGCGGCCGTGGCGCGAGACGCTGCCGGCGCCGCCCGCCGTCCACAACCGCCGGGTCGAAGACACGCTGCTCGAGCAGCTGCCGTTCCACACCCTGGTGCGCCGGCGCCTGCTCGCCGGCGAGGCGCCGCTCTGGTCGCACGAGATGGGCACCGGCCAGCCGCTGCTCGGCAACGCTCAATCCGCGCCGTTCGCGCCGCTACACCTGCTGGCGCTCCCCCTGCCGCCGTTGCAGGCGCTGCCGGTGAGCGCCGCCTGGGCCATGCTGCTGCACCTCCTGCTGGCGCACGCGCTCGCCCGCGCGCTGGGCGCCGGGCGCCTGGGAGCGGCGCTAGCGGCGGTTGCCATCGGGCTGTCGAGCTACTCGGTGGTCTGGGCCTACGACACGCTCGGCATGTCGTCAGCCTGGGTCCCCGGCGTGATCCTTGGAGTGGTGCTGCTGGCGCGGAGCGGCGGCGAGGGTCCGCAGCAGGCCGGGGCTGAGCCGAAAGTCCGCGGCGCGCTGGCGGGGCTCGTCGTCTGTGCCGCCGGCGTCGCGTCCGGCGGCCATCCCGAAACGCTCGCCCACACGGCGCTGGCGGCGTTGGCGGTGGCCGCCGCCCTGGCGCCGGGGATGTCCTGGCCCAGGCTGCGTGCGTTCCTGGCGCGGCTCGCCGCCGCGGCTGCCCTGTGCGCGGCCCTGACGGCGCCCATCCTGCTCCCCTTCGCGCAGACGCTGCCCGGCAGCCAGCGCTGGGACGCGCTCGAGGGTGGGCCCGATCCCTTCGTACCGCCGGCGTTCGAGGCCCGCTACCTGCTGCCGACGCTCGATCCCCTGGCCTTCGGCGGCCCGTTTGCGCCGACCCTGCGCGGACCTCTCGACTACGTCGAGATGTGCAGCGGCTATGCCGGCATCCTCACCCTGGTGCTCGCCGTGGCCGGGGCCCTCGCCTGGCGCGGCCGCATCCTGGCCATCCTCATGGGAGGCTTCGGCGCCCTGCTCGCCGCGCTGAGGGTGTGGCCGCTGTTCCAGCTGCTCAGCGCGGTGCCGCTCCTCGAGCAGGCCACGCAGGCGCGCCTGCGCGCCTTCTGGGTGCTGGCCGTGGCCCTGGCCGGCGGCCTGACGCTCGACCGGCTGGCCGCGGCCGGTGCGGCTGGCACAGCCGGCGCGGGCGGCAGGACCGGCGTTACCGGCAGGACCGGCGCGACTGGCACCACCGGCAGGATCGGTAGGGACTGTGCGATGGGTGCGGCCGCCGGTGGCAGGATTGCCCTGGCCTACACGCTGGCGGCCGCGGCGCTGGCGTGCCTGACGCTCCTCCTCACCGGGCCGGCCGCCGGCGCCTGGGAGCATGCATGCTGGGCGCTCGCGCTGGCCGGGCTGGGCGCGGCCGGCGTCACGCTCGCGGTGCCGCGGCTCAGGTCCGCCTTTGCCGTCACGGCGCTGGCCGCGGTCACCGCCGAGCTGTGCGTCCTGGGCGTGCCCTATCACCCGGCGCTCTCGCCCCGCTTCGACCTGGCGCCGCCGCCGGCACTCGCCTTCGTGATCCGCCAGGCCCGCCGGCAGCCGTCCCCCTGCCGCATCCTGGCCGCCGGTTACGACCTGCTGCCCAACCTGCCCGCCGTGTATGGGCTCTGGGACCCGCGTGGCAACGATCCCATGCGCCCGGCCGATTCGCTGCGGCTGCTCGGCGCGCGCCTCGAGCCCGACCGCGAGGTCGGACAGATGCTGCGCGCCGTGCCCGGCTCGTTCGACGGCGGTTTCTACGACTTCCTCTCGGTGCGCTTCCTGCTGGTGCGCCACGGGCGGCTGTTGCCGCCGCCCTGGCGCGCCGTCTTCGACGGGATCGGCGGCGCCGTTTGGGAGAACCCCAAGGCGCTGCCGCTGTTCTTCATGCCGCGCCGCCTCCTGCGCGTCTCCACCCCCGAGGATGCCTGGAACGCCAGCCGGGAGGTCGAGGACTTCTCGGACCTCGGCGTCGCGTACGGCGGCGGCGCCGGCGCCGCCGCTCGCCAGACGGCCGGCCAGGTCCGCGACATCCATCCCCGCAGCAACGGCTTCGCAATGCGGGTGCTCTCCGGCGGCGGCACCGTCGTCTCGAGCGTCAGCTACGACCCGGCCTGGCAGGTCCGGATCGACCACCGCCCGGCCCGCCTCCTCGAGGCCGATTCCGGCTTCCTCGGCTTCGACGTGCCTCCGGGCGATCACCAGGTGAGCCTCGACTACCGGCCGGCAGGTTGGACCTGGGGCCTGGCGCTCTGCGGGCTCGGCGTCGCCGGCGCCGCCGCCGGCGGTCTGCGCGGCGCCGTGCGCCGTAGAGTGGGGGCTCTGAATCCGAGGAGGCTCGCCTTGCGCCCACTGCGTGTTCCCCTGCTACTCGCAATGCTGGTCCTCATACCGGCCGCGTCGTCAGCCCAGCCCGATGAGGGTCACAGCCACGCCCACCCGGCGCGCGTCTCGGCTTGGGTTGTGCCAGGAGTCGATCGACTCCAATCTCGCATCGGCGGAGGCTGCGCGCCGATGGGTTGCGCAGACCCACCCCGGAGCGACCGGCTGAAATAACAACGCATCCCCAGGGGTGTGGGCATGAGTTGTCGCCATCTCGAGAGGCGGCGGACGCGCAGGGGGTCTGGCCGCTGCGGCAGGAGAGGGTGATCTCGATCTCGTCCTTGCCCACGGTCACCCGCTTCACGATGGCCTGGACAATGACGCGCCGGTCCTCGCGGGAGAGGTCTTCCCACCGGCGGTAGAGGTCTTCGGCTTCGGAGACCGCTTCCTCGCGGGAGAGGTGTTGGATCTTCAGGAAATCAATATCGCCTTGGAGCCGGGGGATCTCGGCTTCGAGGACCTCGATCGGCTGGTGGCGCTCCCCCAAGGCCCAGCTAACGTCGCATCAAGAAGTGCAGGTGCTCATTTAAGAACTAGCACCTTGCCGTCAGGCATCCTGGCCGTACCACCTCCGCGCAGGTGCACAATCCCATGCTCTTCCATCACGCCGAAATATAGTTTTGCCATTCCGCGCGCTTGAATCGTCACTCCGTTGAACAGAACCTTCCCAACAGCAGCCCAATTTGCATTCGCAGCTTTTGGTTCGAAGATGAATATTGAGCCATTCTTTGTAGGGAGTGTATAGTTCCCGTTATCGTCAAATCTTCCCGAGAACCCACCTGCTAGGCCCATCGAGCCGTCAGAGCCAATTGATATTACGGAAAGGTAGTAATAATTCTTTCTCCAGCGGCTCCATTGAGGCGGAAGACTGTCAAACGACATCACGAAATCCGGTTTGCTCTTCTGACGTCGCATTTGTTCCATCTGTTCTTCGAGACTCAGGTAAAGCTTTTTGTCTTCAGCCCCACGGTAGTTAGGATATTTTGCTAGAAAGGCCCGCAAGGGGCCAGGGGCCAGAGTGTTCTCGATGGAGCCCCATTCCTTGTCCGCGTTCGATGCCTGCCCTGTGCCGCCGATTGTTACCACATGAGTGCCACCTGGCTCCGCGGTTGGTCGCGTTGAGGAATTGCCCTTGCTTTGTACGGATCGTAGGAGGGCAGCCACACTCACTGACTTAGCCGCCACGAGCGCCGTCACGCCTTGGTTGTTTTTAGCATTCACGTCAGCCCCAGCAGAGAGCAACGCCTTGACGGATTCTAGGTTGCCCGATTGGGCGGCGTACATGAGCGCCGTGTTGCCGGACACGTCCTGCGCGTTCACAACTGCGCCAGAGCCAGCGGCGATCAGCGCCTTGATGCAATCCGCGCAGCCTTTGTTCGCAGCTCCCATGAGCGGTGCCCAGCCAGTATTGTCCTTAGCGTTCACATTCGCCCCCGCTGCGATCAGGACCTTGACTCGGCCCGTGTCGCTCGCAAGTGCAGCTCCTAGCAGCGCAGTTCCGCCGTTGTTGTCCTTCGCATTCACGTCCGCGCGTGCGGCGATGAGAGCCATCGCGCTGCCCATCTCTTGTGCGTACATCAGCGCGGTGTAACCATCATTGTTCTTTGTGTTCACATCCGCTCCTGCGGCGATTAGTGTCTTGATAAAGCCTGTATTACCTTTGTGCGCAGCGGTTATGAGTGCCGTGTTGCCTAGATGTTCCTTCGCGTTCACGTCAGCATGAGCAGCTAGGAGAGCCTTTAGGCAGCTCGCGTTGTCTACGAAAACGGCAAGCACGAGCGCGGTCATGCCTTCGGCATCTTTGGCATTAACGTCCGCTCCGGCCGCGATTAGTGCCTTGACGCGATCCGCTTGGCCGGCGGCAATTGCCGCCAACAGAGCCGAGCCATCGCGCTCTTTTTGTGCTTTCGCTTTCGTTTGAGAGTCGAGAGGCGTTCCCAGGCACGCGAGAAGGGCTGCAGCCCATAGAGCACGTCGGAGGATGGCCGCCGCGCGTTGCCGGCTCGGCAGCGTCATGTCAACAGCTCGCCTGACCGTCAAGGTCTCTAGTAAGTTATGGATTGCTGTTGACACGATGACTCCTCTTCCCCAGGAACGACGGTCGAAAAACGATATGTTTGACTTACCGGGCGGGCGCAGAGAATGGTCGCTGGCCGAACAGTCGCGTGTCAACTGAGAGTTGGCAATATGGCCATACATGAACAGAGACTCACGAGGACGGGGAGCAACGCTGCGGCGACCGAGGCAGAGGCGCTGCCGTCCAGCATGCCCGACTGGCAGGCGGCCGGCGAGCACCTGAAGAAGACCCGCCTCGACCCGCATTCAGCAGAAGGACGCCTCCAGGGAGATCGGCTGTGACCCCGGCACCCTCCTCAGTTGGGAGAAAGGCCGTGTGGCGCCCGACGTTGGCTTCCGGGCCGGCGATGCTTCGCCTCCTGCAAGGGCATTGGCCGAAGCTACCGGCTATGCAATCTCCCACCCCGTTGGTGTTCCGTTACATGAGGCGGAAGTCCACCTTGCTGCCCGGAGCTCTCGTCGCGAAGAGCGATCCACTTGAAAGTTGAAAGGCGGGCGCCAGAGGCGGTTCTACGCCAAGGCTGTCCGGCGCGACCGCGCCGCGCTCGCCACGGTGCCGACCTTGAGCCAAGGCCGCAGCTACCTCGACTTGGCTCAGCCCGAGATCTCGCCGCCGCTTCAAAAGGTGCTCATCTGCGGTCCGGGGCACCCAGACGAGGGCAAGGCTGTCCTAAAAATGAGACGGCCAAAGGGCCACGGCAAGATCCAGCTCTGCGGAGCATCGCCGAGCGCACGTGTGGCAAGTTCGTGGTTCGCGCCGGCTGGATTGGGCTTACACTTATAGCATGAAGATTGAGACCACCGTCTTCCTCTCCGAAGAGCTCGTGGCAGCCCTCGGCAGCCGAGCGCCGGACCCTGAGCACCGTTCTGAGCTGGTAGAGGCAGCCTTGAGAGAGTACTTACCGCTGCTCCACAACCGAGTTCCTTCTCGGGACTTGGAGATCATCAATGCCCATGCGGCTGAGCTAAACGAGGAAGCTGCGGACGTGCTCTCCTACCAGGTCATACCTTGAAACGTGGCGACCTCTACCGAGTCAAGCACCCCACCGCCTCGGACCCACGACGACAGCGTGTGTTTGTGGTCGTCAGCCGACAGGCCCTTATCGATTCATCGTTCTCGACGGTGGTATGTGCCCCGATCTACTCTCGCAGGGATGGCTTGGCGACCCAAATCGACATCGGGACTGAAGAAGGGCTCAAACACGAAAGCAGCCTCCACTGTGACGAGCTGGTTTGCCTTTTAAAGTCGCAGCTCACGAACTACCTGTTCGGACACGAGGGATCTCGTTGAAAAGACTACTGCTCAACATCTGCCGCAGGCCTTCGTGGAAATTAGAAAGAAGAGAGAGACTATGCTGCATCTACGGCGAAAGACCGTTGCGATGGCCGAGACACTCGCGGTCGAGGTTAAAGACAAGAAAACTGTCGAATTCGCCGAGCGCGTAGCTGGGTTCTTCTTCTGCTCACAACTCCAAGCGCCGAGAAGAATGTCGAGGCGCTTCCGCCATGGTAGCAGCTGATCAGTGGAAACCCAACGCGAACAGGAGCGCAGTATGGAGAGCACCTGAAGAGAGCGCGCCTCGAGCGGGGACTCAGGCAGAAGGACGTGGCCCAGACCGTGGGCTGCGTCCCCGGCACCCTTGGCACTTGGGGTTCACCGCGGCGACCTCGAACTGCCCGTGCTGGACGGGGCTGCCGACACCGAAGTAGTGTTCATAGTGGGGGTGTCACCCGCATCCGCGGCGTGCCGGACGTGACACCTCGCCTGTGTTGCAGGAGTAACCGGCATTGGTTACGATGCCACTCAATGCGCAGGACATGGGTGAGCGTACTCCTTGCCGCGGGCGTCTCCCTGCCTGCGGCGGCGGCGGCGGGGGGCTCGGCGCCGGCTGCCGGGAGCGTCAGGCTTGCGCCCGGCTACGGCACCTTTGACGTCGGCTTCGAGGCCAACGTGGGGCAGGCCGGGGCGGCGGCGGTCCGCTTCCTGTATCGCGGGCCGCTCTATACGCTCTGGCTGACCCCGACCGAGGAGGTGATCCGCCTGCGCGGCGGCGGCACCGGCGGCGCGGCGGCGGCTCAGGCCGTGGTGCGCCTGCGGCTCGCCGGCGCCGATCCCGGCGCGCGCTGGACGGGCGAGGAGCCGCTCGCCGCGCGCAGCAACTACTTCGTCGGCGCCGACCCGCGCCGCTGGCGCACCGGGATCGCCCGCTTCGCGCGCGTTCACGCGGCCGGCGTCTGGCCGGGCATCGACCTGGTGGTGAAGGAGAAGCGGCGGCAGGTCGAGTACGACCTGGTGCTTGCCCCCGGCGCCGACCCGGCGCGCATCCGCTTCGGCGTGCAGGGCGCGGATGCGGTCGCCATCGGCGCCCAGGGCGAGCTGATCCTGCACACCGCGGCCGGCGACCTGGTGCAGCCGGTGCCCGCGATCTATCAGCAGGAGGGAGTCCGCCGCCGGCCGATCGAAGGACGCTGGACCCTGCTCGCCCGCGGCGCCGGCGCCGTTCCTGTAACCGGTGCCGCCGACGACGCCGATACCGCCGAGCTCGGCTTCGCCATCGGCCCCTACGACCGCACGCGGCCGTTGGTGATCGATCCAACGCTGGTCTACTCCACCTACCTGGGTAGCGGAGTCCTCGAGAGCGTCGCCCAAGTGGCCGTGGATGGAGCCGGCAACGCCTACGTCACCGGCACCACGACCTCCGCTTGTTGCCCTGGCACCGGCGGCCCCCCGGGCGGCACCGAGGACGCCTTCGTGATGAAGATCAATGCCACGGGCACCGCCATCGTCTATTCGAGCTATCTCGGCGGCGACGCCGAGAGCCTCGGCTACGCCATCGCCGTGGACCGCGCCGGCAGCGCCTATGTCACCGGCATCACGTCTGCGGCCAACTTCCCGGGCACCTCCACCAGCGCCATTCAGCCGGCACTGGCGGGCGGCGAGGACGCTTTCGTCACCAAGCTCAACGCGGCCGGCTCCGCCATCGTTTATTCGACCTATCTCGGAGGCAGCGGGCTCGATCAGGGCTGGGGCATCGCCGTCGACGGCGCCGGCAACGCCTACGTCGCCGGCCTCACCGAGTCGACGGACTTTCGCGGCGTGAGTGCGGCATCGCTCCAGGGCAGCCTGAGCTCCGCGTTGAGCGGCTTCGTCACCAAGCTCAACGCTGCCGGCAGCGCCATCGTCTATTCGACCTACCTGGGAGGAAACAACCTGGGCAGCGTCACAGCCATCGCCGTGGACGGCAGCGGGAGTGCGACCGTCGTCGGCAACACGGCCGCGACCACCTTTCCCGGTGTAACTCCCGGGTCGATCCAGCCGGCCTTGGCCGGCGAGTTCGACGCCTTCGTCACCAAGCTCGACCCAGCCGGCACCGGCATCGTCTACTCCACCTTCCTGGGCGGCGCGGGCGAGGATAGCGCCCAGAGCGTCGCTCTCGACGGGGCCGGCAACGCCTACGTCGCCGGCTATAGCACCTCGAGCACCTTCAGCGTCGCCGGCCTCCATTCGATTCAGCCACAGAGCGCCGACGCCACCGAGAGCGGCTTCGTCGCAAAGATCGACGCCACCGGCAGCACTCTCGTCTACCTGACCTTCCTCGGCGGCAGCTCGACCGGTGCCCTTGGCAATCTCGCGCAGGCCGTCGCCGTCGACCTTGGCGGTAACGCCTACATCACCGGCTCCACCACTTCCGCCGCCTTTCCCGGGGTCGGCCCGAGCTCCCTGCAGCCCACTCTCAAGGGCTCGATCAACGCCTTCCTCACCCAGATCGATCCCCAGGGCACCGCGATCGTCTACTCCACCTACTTGGGCGGCAGCGGCGCCGACCGCGCCGAGGCCCTCGCTGTCGACGCTGGCGGCAACGTCTACGTTGGCGGCTGGACCACCTCGGTGGACTTCCCAGTCGCCGGCGCCAGCCCGATCCAGCCTGCCCTCGCCGGCCAGGAGGACGCCTTCCTGGCCAAGATCTCCATGGGCATGGGGTTCTACACGCTGCCGCCCTGCCGTCTCATCGACACCCGCGGCACCGCCGGTCCCCTCGGCGGCCCCAGCTTGCAACCCCACGCCCAGCGCACCTTCGCGGTCACCGGCACCTGCGGCGTCCCCGCCACCGCCCGCGTCCTGTCCGTCAACGTCACCATCACCCAACCGGGCGCCGCCGGCGACCTGCGCCTCTTCCCCGCCGGCACCGCCGTCCCCGCCACGAGTCAGGTGGAGTTTGCCGCCGGCCAGACCCGCGCCGACAGCGCCATGCTCCTGCTCGGCGCCGCCGGCTTCACCGTCCAGCTCGACTCCGCCGCCAAGGCCGACTTCATCCTCGACGTCAACGGCTATTACCAGTAGCCACGAGGCCGAACCGTCGAGCCAGCGCTTCCGCGGAGAGCCCCTTCCCCTCCCGGATCGGGAGGGAGGAAATCGAGCTGACGCTCGCTGCCCGCCCCTCCCTTTCCCAAATGACAGCATTTAGGCTACACATCCCCAGGGATGCGTGCACCGTTGCCTCAGCGCGCCGGTTCCAGGATGTAGAGCCGGGTCTCCGCGGGGAGCGACGCCGCGGTGAGCTCCAGATCGGAGCCTCCGGCCCGCACCACGCGGTCGGCCGGGAAGAGGCCGGCGATGATGTCGACCGGCAGGATCCGCAGGCGGCCGTGCGGCAGGAAATAGTGCATGGGGATCACCACCCGCGGACCGATGGCGTCGATCGCCCGCTTCATGTCGTCGACCTCGATGTTGTGCACGCCGCCGGCCAGGGCGAACATCACGTCCACCTGGCCGCGCAACGCCGCGATCTCCGCCTCGCGGAAGCGGCGGCCGATGTCGCCGGTGTGCAGCAACCTGATCCCCTCCAGCTCGAAGGCCACCATGGCGTTGGGCCGCGGAAAGATGAGCTGGACGAGGTATCGCCACTGGTAGCGCTCGCGCGCGCGGAAGGCGTGCAGCGTGAGCCCGTCCACCACCTGCCCGCCGGGAGGGATGTCCAGGGCGTTGACCACCGTCGGGTTGCCGCGGACGTGGCTGGGGTCGTTGTGGAACTGGTCCAGGTGGGAGCTCGTCAGCACCAGGTCCGCCGGCTCGTCGATCGGCGCGAAACCCGACACCGCGGGCTGGTAGGGATCGGTGACGATGGTCCGGCCGCCGCCCTCGATGCGGAAGCAGGCATGGGCGTAGAACCTGATCTTCATGGCTCGGGCTCCTGGCGCGCACCGCCCTACTGCGCGCGGATCACGTCGAGAGGTGACACCGCCGTCGCCCGGCGGGTGGGGACGTAGGTGGCGATCAACGCCACCACCGCCAGCAGCAGCGTGACGGCGGCGAAGACCAGCGGGCTCCTCGGGTCGACGCCGTAGAGCAGGTCGGCGACGGCGTCGGCGGCGAAGAGCGCGGCGGCGAGCCCGCAGGCGAGGCCCACCGCCACCGCCTGGATGCCCTGACGCAGGAACAGTCCGATCACATCCGCGCGCCGCGCGCCCAGCGCCATGCGGATGCCGATCTCGCGCCGACGCTGGACGATCGAGTGCGCAATGACGCTGTAGATGCCGATCACCACCAGGATGAGGGCGACGGCGCCGAACGACGAGAGCAGGACGGCGCAGACCTGCGGCGCCCAGAGCAGCTCGTGGATGAGCGCCGGCATGGTCTTGACCCGGGTGAGCGGCATCTCGGGAGCCATCGCCTGGACGCGGCGGCGCACCGCGTCGAGCACCGTGGCCGGCGCGCCGCGGGTGCGGACGTGCAGGGTGACGGCCGGCTTGTACGCCTGCTCCTCGGGCTGGTAGATGTAGAGTTGCGGTTCTTCGCCCAGGCTGTTGTACTTGACGTCGCGGGCGACGCCGACGATCTCCAGCTCCTGCTTCGAGGGGAGGATGGTGAAGCGCTTGCCGATCGGGCTCGTGGCGGGCCAGAGGCGCTGGGCCATGGCCTGGTTGATCACCACGACCAGCCGCGAGCCGGCGCGGTCGCCGGCGCCGAGGGCCCGTCCGCGCAGGATCGGAATGCCGAGGGTCTCGAAGTAGGCCGGGCCCACCGAGCTCGACAGGGCGATGACCTGCCGGTCGGCGGGCGCCGCGGGGCTGTCCACCAGCAGGACGTGACCCGTCCCCTGGTCCGCCAGCACCAGGTTCTCGCCGACCGCCGCCGACCGCACCCCCGGCAGCGCCGCGACCTGCTCGGTCACCTGGCGCAGGAACTGCCGGCCCCGCGCCTCGTCGAGGCCCAGGCTGTCGAGATCGAACGACAGCACCGCCAGGTGGTCGCGCTCGAACCCGGGGTCGGCACGCTGCGAGTTCCTGAGGCTGAGCAGGAACAGGACCGCGCCCGCCAGGGCCATGACCGAGAGCCCCACCTGGCCGACAATGAGCAGGTGACGCAGGCCGATGCGCCGCAGCAGGCCCTGCCGGCGGGCTTCGGCGGTCTCGTTCTTGAGCGCCGGCACCAGCTCGGGGCGGCTGGCCAGGAGCGCCGGCACCAGGCCGAAGAGCAGGGCCGTGGCGACCGACAGCGCCAGGGTGAACGCCAGCACCCGCCCATCGAGGCCGAGCGCCAGGCCCGCCGGGAGATAGGGAGTGTGGACCCTCGACATCAGGGCGAACGCCCAGACGGCGAGCAGCAGGCCGGCGGCACCGGCGGCGAGCGCCAGCAGCACGCTCTCGGCGAGCAGCTGGCGGACGAGGTCCAACCGCCGCCCGCCCAGGGCGAGCCGGACGGCGATCTCCTGCCGCCGCCCCGACGCCCGGACCAGGAGCAGGTTCGCCAGGTTGGCGCAGGCGATGAGCAGGACCAGGCCCACCATGGTGACGAGCAGCCCGCCCGCCTGCACGTACCCCTGGCGGTTGTTGGGGCTGATCAGCGCCTGCCCGAGCGGCACCAGCACGGCGGTGCGGTTGCGGTTGGCGTCCGGGTACTCCCGCGCCAGGCGGGCGGAGAGCGCCCGCAGGGCGGCCTGCGCCTGGTTCAGGCTCACCCCCGGCTTGAGGCGCCCCTCGCCGCCGAAGAGCAGGGAGCGGCGGACGTTCCACAGCGAGCCGTGGAACCGCGGCAGGATCTGCTGGTACAGCCCCGCGGGCACCCAGAAGTCCGAGCGCGTCACGAAGTTGGTGCCGTAGAACCCGGCTGGGGCCACGCCGACGACGGTGAGCTCGTGCTGGTTCAGGCGGACGGCGCGGCCGAGGATCCCCGGATCGCCGCCGAAGCGCCGGCGCCAGAGGGCGTTGCTCAGGATCACGGCCGGGCGTGCGATGCGGTCCTCCTCGGGCACGAAGTTGCGCCCGAGCGCCGGCTTGACGCCCAGCATGTCGAGATAGCGGGCGGAGACCAGCTGGCCATCGAGCTGCTCGGGACGCGAGCCGCCGGACAGGCTCAGGGTTACCGGCGCGACGATGGCGAGGTCGGAGAAGACGCCGGAGAGGTCGCGGTAGTCGGCCAGGTTGGGCTGCGACACCGCGTTGTACCCCGGAAAATCAGACACGAGGGTGAACACAACGACGAGCCGCGAGAGGTCGGCGACCGGCAGCGGCTGCTGGAAGACCGCGGCGAGCAGGGTGAAGATCGCCGTATTGGCGCCGATCCCGAGCGCCAGCGAGAAGAGCGCGACGGCGGTGAACGCGGGCCGGCGCAGCAGCCCGCGCAGGCCGTAGCGGAGGTCTTGCAGGAGCTTGTCCATCTAGGGCCTCGCGGCCGCTCCCCGCAGGGCTCCGCCGCCGCGCTCGGGCGGCGCCAGGGAAGGCAGCGGCGGCGGCGGCAGCAAGGAGCTCTCGATGAGGTGAGCGAAGTATCGCTTTAGCAGGCCGCGGTCGAGCGGCGGGACCTCGATCGGCGAACCGGCGAGCCCGGCCAGGGTGTTGCGGGCGTCGAAGCGGGGGATCACGGCGAGCGCCTGGGTGTCGCCGCCGCCAGCCGCCGGGCCGAAGAACAGGCTGCGGAAGGGGGCGAGCGCATTGTCCGAGGAGCGGTCGAGCTCGGCGGCGAGGAGCGGCGTCCAGTCCGCCAGGCCGAGCCGCCGCACCGGGTAGCCCAGCGACTCCGCCACGTCGAAGACCTCGCGCCAAGCGAGCGGCCGCGGGTGCACGTGATGGAAGGCCCGCCCCAGGCTCCGGGGCTGCCGCGACAGGTGGACGATCGACCGGCTTACGAAATCGACCGGCGCCGGATCGAAATGGGACCGCATCTCGGGCGCGGCGCCCAGCTGCATGCAGGACTTGAGGAAGGCCCAGAGCAGGTCGCGCGGGTTGCCGATGCCGGTCTCCGAGTCGCCGCCGACGAGCCCCGGGCGGTGGATGGTGACCGGCACCCCGCGCCGCCGCGCCAGGTCCACCAGCCGCTCGGCCACCCACTTGCTCTCGGGATAGCCGCCGGCCAGTCCGGCCGGGCTGGACAGGTCAGCGTCCTCCCGGCCGACGCCGCCGGCGAGCGCGGCCGGAGGGAAGACCGCGATCGTGGAGATGAAGTGCAGCGGCTTCCAGCGGCCGGTCGCGGCCAGCCGCAGGGCCTCCACCGTCCCGGTCACGTTCGCCGGCTTGAGGGCGGCGTAGGGATAGGTGAAGTTCACCCAGGCGGCGGCGTGGTAGACCGCCTCGACCTCGGCGGCGACCGCCGCGAAGGCAGCCTCCGAGAGGTTCCAGCGCCGCGCTTCCAGGTCGCCCGGGAGGGCAACGATCCGCGCCGCCGCGCCCGCGGGCAGCGCCAGGCGGTGGCGCGCGAGGTTGGCGAGGACCCGCGCCAGGCCCTGCTCCGCGCTCGCGGCCCGCACCAGGCAGACGACCCGCGCCCGGGTCTGCTCGAGGAGGTCGCGCAGCAGGAAGGCGCCGAGGAAGCCGGTGGCGCCGGTGAGCAGGACCGCCTCCGGGTCGGCCAGGCGGGCGGGCGGCGCGGGCCCCCCGGGGACACCCTGGATGGCCGCGTCCAGGACCACCTCGGCCGCCAGGTCCGGCGGCGCGGCGGCCGGCGCCGCCATCGCACCCGCTGCCGCCGTGGGACCCGGCGCCGCGTCCGCCGGCGTGGGCGCCGCCGCCGCGGCCGCCAGCTCCTCGACCGCGCGGGCGACGAGCGCCACGGTCGGCTCCGCGAGCAGCCGCGGCAGAGGGAGATCGATGCCGAAGGCCAGGCGCAGCGCGAGAAGCACCCGCGGTGCCAGCAGCGAGTTGCCGCCGAGCTCGAAGAAGCTGTCGTGGACGCCCACCGCGTCGATGCGCAGCAGCTCGCGCCAGATCGCCGCCACCCGCTCCTCGCGCGGCGAGCGCGGTCCGACGAACGGCCTGCGCAGGGGAGGCCGGGGATGCAGGGGAGCGGCTGCCGCCTCACCCGTCTCGGTGGACGAACTGTCGCCGGCGCCGGCCGGCGCCGCGGCAGGCGGACCGGCCGCGCCCGCCACGCCGGTAGCCGGCGCCCCCTCCCCGGCCGCGAGCAGCGCGGCCAACGGCACCCGCGGCTCGATCCAGTAACGGCGGCGCTCGAACGGGTAGGCCGGCAGCGGCACGCGGTTGCGCCGCTCGCCGGCGGCGAAGGCCGTCCAGTCGATCTCCACTCCGGCCAGCCACAGCTTGGCCGCGGCGTCCAGCAGGAAGGCGCCGTCCGGCCGCGGGTCGTAGACCGGGCGCAGGCTCGGCAGCGCCACGGGGGGGCCGCCGCCGGGGGCGCCCATGCCACCGGGGCCGGGACCGCCCATGCCGCCCGGAGCGCCCGGGCCGCCCGGGCCGCCGCCCTCCGGGTCCTGCTGCCGCGCCAGGGTCGTCAGGCCGTGGCCCGGCCCCACCTCCAGCAGGCAGGTGGCCGGCTCCTCCTGCCACAGCGCCGCGAGGCCGGCGGCGAACCGCACCGGCTGCACCATGTGGCGCGCCCAGTGCTCCGGGTCGGTGGCCTGGCGCTCGGTCACCCAGGTGCCCGTCACGTTGGTGACGTAGGGGACCCGCGGCGGCCGCAGCTCGACTCCGGCCAGGAAGCGGGCGAACGGCGCCGCGAGCGGCGCGAGCATCGCCGAATGGAACGCATGCGTGGCCGGCAGCCGGCGGCAGCCCACCCCGCGCTCGAGCAGCCGTGCGGCCAGCGCCGCCACCGCCTCGGGCGTCCCCGAGACGACCGTCTGCCCGGGGGCGTTCACCGCCGCGAGCGAGACGCCGCCGCCATCGCCGCTCCCTTCGCCATCGCCGAGCAGCCCCGTCACCGCCGCCGCCGGCAGCGCCACGGCGAGCATCGCTCCCGGCGGCAGCTCGGCGATCCGCCGCGCCCGCCAGGCCACCACCCGCAGCGCATCCTCGAGCGACAGCACGCCGGCCAGGCACGCGGCGACGTACTCGCCCAGGCTGTAGCCGAGCAGGGCACGGGGGAGCACGCCCCAGCTCTCCCAGAGTCTTGCCAGGGCGTGATCGACGACGAAGACCGCCGGCTGGGCCAGCACCGTGTGGTCGAGGTGGTCCGCGGCGCCGCCGCCGGCCGCCGGGCGCACCATGCGCCGCAGGTCGAGGCCGCCCTGCCCTGCGGATCTTGCGGTCCCCGAGCCCGGGGACCCCGCGAACAGCGCCGTCCGCACGTCGGCGCCGAGCAGCGGCGCCAGCAGCTCCGCCGCCCGGTCCACCTCCCGCCGGAAGACTTCCTCCGTCTCGTAGAGCCCGCTCGCCATGCCGGCGTAGTGGTCCCCCACTCCCGGTAGCAGGAACGCCACCGGACGTCCCGGCACCGCGTCGCTGCCGGAGAGCAGCCGCGAGGCATCGCGCCCGCCGAGCGCCGCCATCGCCTCTTCGCGGTCCTTGCAGACCAGCGCCCGCCGCCACCGCAGCGCCGGCCGGCCGATCCGGCCGCTGTGCGCCACGTCGGCCAGGCTCACCTCCGGATGCGCGGCAAGGTGCGCCGCGAGCCCGTCGGTGGCGCGCTCCAGCGCCCCCTCCCCCGCGGCCGACAGCAGCAGCAGCTGCCAGGGCCGCGACGGCCCCGAGGCCCTGGGCGCCGGCGCCTCCTCGAGCACCACGTGCGCATTGGTGCCGCCGATGCCGAACGAGTTGACGCCCGCCCGCAGCGGCCGGGCACCGCCCTCACGGCCATTACCGCCCTCGCCAACCTCGCCACCCTCGCCACCCTCCCATGGGCGCGCCTCGGCGACGACGAAAAACGGCGTCTCGGCGAACGGGATCGCCGGGTTGGGCCGGCGGAAGTGCAGGCTCGGGGGGATCACGCGGTGCTCCAAGGCGAGCACCGTCTTGATCAGGCCGGCGATCCCGGCCGCCGCGTCGAGGTGGCCGAGGTTGGTCTTGACCGACCCGACGGCGCAGTAGCCCCGCCGCTCGGGGTCGGCGGCGCCGGCGCGAAAGGCGCGGGTCAGGGCGCGGATCTCGACCGGGTCGCCGAGCGGCGTGCCGCTGCCGTGCGCCTCGATGTAGGTGACGCTGTCGGCGGCGATCCCGGCGGCGCTCTGTGCCTGGGCGATCGTCGCCGCCTGCCCCGCGACGCTGGGCGCCGTGAAGCCGATCTTCTCCGCACCGTCATTGCCGATCGCCGAGCCCTTGATCACGGCGCGGATGGCGTCGCGGTCGGCGAGCGCGTCGGCCAGGCGCTTGAGCACCACGAGCCCCACCCCGTCGCCACCCACGCTCCCCGAGGCGGCGGCATCGAAGGCCCGGCAGTGGCCGTCGGCCGAGAGGATGCCGCCCTGCTGGTGGATGTAGCCCTGCACCTGCGGGAAGCTCAGCGAGGCGCCGCCGGCGAGCGCCGCGTCCGTCTCCCGGTTGAGCAGCGCCTGGCAGGCGAGGTGGACCGCCACCAGCGAGCTCGAGCAGGCGGTGGCCACGGTGACGCTCGGCCCCTTGAGGTTCAGCCGGTAGGAGGTGAGCGTCGCCAGGAAGTCGCGGTCGTTGGCCAGCCGGATCTCCATCGGCGAGACGGAGCGCAGCAGGTCGGGATCGGCGAGGACGTTGGAGAGGAAGTAGCTGCTCTGGCTGACCCCGGCGTAGACGCCGACGAGCCCGGGGAAGCGGCGGGGGTCGCAGCTCGCGTCGCCGAGCGCCTCCCAGGCGCACTCGAGGAACAGCCGCTGCTGGGGGTCCATGAGCTGGGCCTCGCGCGGGCTGAAGCCGAACAGCGGCGCGTCGAACAGGTCGGCCCCCGCCACCACGCCGCGGGCGGCGACGAAGCCGGGGGCCGCGATCGTCTCCCGTCGCACCCCGGCGGCCAGCAGCTCGCCCTCGTCGAAGAACGAGATCGACTCGACGCCGCGGCAGAGGTTCTGCCACAGCGTCGAGAGGTCCGGCGCACCCGGGAAGCAGCCGGCCATCCCCACCACCGCGACGTCGTAGCAGCCCTCGGCCGCCGCCGGCTCCGTCATCTCCCCGCGTCTCCCCGGGGCCCGCCGGGCTTGGCGATCACCGCAGCGCCGGCCGGGGCCGGCCGCCGACCCTCGCCCGGCGTGGCCGGCGACGCCTCCGGCTCCTCCTCCGGCTCCGGCACGGCCGTCACCGGCCCCCGCGCGCGCCGGCCGAGCGACTGCCGGCGAGCCGCGCCGCGGTGGCGGCCCCGCTCCTCCGCGCCGACTCCGGAACCCTCGCCGGCCGGTGCCAGGTGCAGGGCGAGGGCGGCCACCGTGGGGTGCTCGAACATCTCGATCGGCTGCAGCGGCCGGCCGAGCTCCTCGCGCAGCCGGGCGACCGCCGCCAGGAGCAGGAGCGAATGCCCGCCCAGGCTGAAGAAGTTGTCGTGCGCTCCGACCCGCTCGACGCCCAGCGCCTCGCGCCAGACGGCGGCGATCCGCTCCTCGAGGCGCGTGCGTGGCGGCACGTAAGACCCCTCGCGGCCGGCGGTCACGTCCGGCGGCGGCGGCAGCGCCGCCCGGTCCGGCTTGCCGCTCGGCGACAGCGGCATCCGCGGCAGGCTCACGAACACGGCCGGGATCATGTGCCCGGGGAGGGTGCGGCCGAGGAAGGCGGCAAGCTCCCCGGGAGCCGGAGCGCCGTGGCCGGCCGGCACCACGTACGCCACCAGCCGGCGGTCGCCCGGCCGGTCCTCGCGCGCCATCGCCACGCACTCCGCCACCGCCGGATGGCGCGCCAGGACGGTCTCGATCTCGCCCAGCTCGATGCGGAAGCCGCGCACCTTCACCTGGTGATCGGTGCGGCCCAGGAACTCGACCGTCCCGTCCGGCAGCCAGCGGCAGCGGTCGCCGGTGCGGTAGAGGCGCTCGCCGGGCAGACCCGAGAAGGGGTCCGGGACGAACCGCTCTGCGGTCAGATCGGGCCGGCCGAAGTAGCCGCGGGCCAGGCCCAGGCCGCCGACATGGAGCTCGCCCGCGACCCCGGCCGGCTGCGGCGCCAGCGCGCCGTCGAGGATCGCCACCCGGGTGTTGCCGATCGGGCGTCCGACGGGCACCGAGGCGCGGCCGGCAAGGCCGTCGCGCACCTGGTGGCAGAGGGTGAAGATGGTGCTCTCGGTCGGGCCGTACCCATCGATCAGCCGGCAGTGCGGCAGCTCGTCGAGGACGCGCCAGGCCTGCGGCAGCGGCACCACGTCGCCGCCGGCAAGGAGCTGGCGCACCGGCCGCAGGTCGCCCAGGCGGTGGTTGACCATCAGGGTGAACAGGCCGGCGCTCAGCCAGAGGGTGGTGACGCCGTCGCGGGCGATGATCGCGCCCAGCTCGTCGAGCGCGGGCGCGCCGCTCGGCAGGACCGAGAGGGTGGCGCCGGAGAGCAGCGCCCCCCAGATCTCGAAGGTCGCGACGTCGAACGAGACCGCGCAGGTGTGCAGGACGACCTCGTCCGGACCCAGCGCGACGAAGCCGCCCTCGCGGAGCACGCGCACGATGCCGGCGTGCGTCACGCCCACCCCCTTCGGCCGGCCGGTCGATCCCGAGGTGAAGATCACGTTGGCGAGGTGGGCGCCGGTAACCTCCGGCAGGCAGGCGTCGCCCGGGCCGTCCGCCGCCCCGGCCCCGGCCGCGCCGGCGCCCGCCGCGAAACCCGGGCCGTCCTCGTCGATCTGCACGATGGCCGCCTCGCGGCCGGCGAGCCGGCCGCGGAACGGCGCCGCGGTCACGACGAGCGGCGCGCCGGTGTCGGCGAGCATGAGCTCCAGGCGCTCCTCCGGGTGGGTCGGCTCGAGCGGCACGTAGGCCCCGCCCGCCCCGAGGATGGCGAGGAACGACAGCACCATCTCCGGCGAGCGCGGCAGCAGGACCCCGACCGGCGTGTCGGGCGCCAGCCCGCGCGCGAGCAGGCGCCGCGCCAGGCGGCCGGAGCGGCGGTCGAGCTCGCCGTAGCTGATGCGGGCCCCCGCCGCGGACACCAGGGCCACGGCATCCGGCCGCGCCGCCGCCTGCTCGGCGAACAGCCGGTGCACCGCCGCCGGGCTGGGCTGGGCCCGCACGGTGTCGTTCCACTCGGTCTGCAGCTGGTGGCGCTCCGCCGCCGAGAGCAGCGGCAGCGCGCCCACCTCCTGGTCCAGGGGATCGCGGCCGGCCACCGCCGGCTGCCGCGGGATGGGCGCCGCCGCGGCCGCCGCGGGCCTCGCCGTCATCGCCCGGAGCAGGCTCACGTAGTGGCCGATTAGGCGGCCGATGGTCGCGGCGTCGAACAGCTCGCGGCCGTAGTCGAGGTCGCCGACGAGGCTGCCGTCCTCGGCCGGGACCAGCGCCAGGCTGAGCTCGAACTTGGCCCCCAGGATGGGCACGGGCAGCGGCGAGAGCATGAGCCCCGGCAGGCGCCGCGCCGGCAGCGGCGCGTTTTGGAGGACGAAGAAGACCTGGAACAGCGGCGACCGGTGCGGACCCCGGACCGGCTGCAGCTCCTCGACCAGCTTCTCGAACGGGACGTCCTGGTGGGTGTAGGCGCCGAGCGCCGTCGCGCGCACGCCGTGCAGGACGTCACGCACGGTGGCGGCGGGCGCCACCGCGGCGCGCAGCACCAGGGTGTTGACGAAGAATCCGACCAGCCCCTCGATCTCGCGCCGGGTGCGGTTGGCGATCGGCGAGCCGACCGCGAAGTCCTCCTGGCCGGTGTAACGCGCGAGGAGCATATCGAAGGCCGCGAGCAGCACCATGAACAGCGTCACCCCCTGCCGGCACGCGAGCTCCGCCAGCTCCGCGGCCAGCGCGGCGGGAACGACCACCTGGACGGCGCCGGCCTCGCCCTGCCGCGTCCAGTGGCGCGGCCGGTCGGTGGGGAGGTCGAGCACGCCCACGCCGTCCAGCGCCTGCCGCCACCAGGCGACCTCCCGCTCCAGGGTCTCGCCGGCGAGCCACTGCCGCTGCCAGACCGCGTAGTCGGCGTACTGCACCGGCAGCGCCGGCAGCGCCGCCCGGCGCCCGGCCCGGTGGGCGCCGTAGAGCGCCGCGAGCTCGTGCAGCATGACTCCCACCGACCAGCCGTCCGAGACGATGTGATGCATGGTGGCGAGCAGGGCATGGTCGCCTTCGCCCAGCGCCGCCAGGGTGGCGCGGAACAGCGGGCCGCGGGCGAGGTCGAACGGGCGCCGGCTCTCGGCCGCGATCAGCCGCCGCAGCTCCCGCTCCTGGCGCTCCCGGCCGCCGCCGCCCGGCGTCCCAGCCCTGCGGACCAGGCCGGTGAGGTCGATGCGCGGCAGCGCCGGCGGCGCGAACGGCACGACGGTCTGCACCGCGACGCCGCCGCGGCCGGCAAAGCGCGTGCGCAGTGCCTCGTGGCGGCGCAGGATCTCGCCCAGGCCGTGGCGCAGGGCGGCGATGTCCAGCTCGCCGGTCAGGCGCAGCGCGAACGGCACGTGGTAGGCCGTCGAGCCGGGCTCGAGCTGGCTGATGATCCACAGGCGCTGCTGCGCGAAGGAGAGCGGCAGCGGCGCGTCCCGGTCCGCCGCGGGACGCGGCAGGAGCGGCGGCGGCTCGGGCCCCCGCGCCTGCTGCAGCCCCTCCTCCACCTCGGCGACCATGCCGGCCAGGGTGGGCTCGTCGAACAGCCGGTAGAGAGAGATCTCGACGCCGAAGATCTCGCGCACCCGCAGCTGCAGCCCGGTCGCCACCAGCGAGTATCCGCCGAGATCGAAGAAGCTGTCGCCCAGCTCGACCCTCTCGACCCGCAGCAGCTCGCGCCACAGCCCGGCCAGGAGCTCGGGCACCGGCAGCAGCGCCGGCAGCAGGTCCGGCGCCGGCCCGGCCGCCGCGGCGAGATCCGCGCCGGCCTCGCCGGCCGCATCGGCCGCGCCGGCCGCGTCGAGCGCCGGCGGGCCGGACACCCCCTCCAGCCCAGGGACACCCGCCGCCTGGACGCCGGCCGCCGGTATGCCCTTCGCCTCCGGCAACGGCAGGCGGCGCCGGTCCACCTTGCCGTGGGGGTTGAGCGGCAGCGCGTCGAGCGTCACGAACGCCGCCGGCACCATGTGCTCCGGCAGCCGGTCACGCAGGTGCGCGCGCAGCTCGGCAGGGGCGGCCGCGGCACGGTCGCCCACCACGTAGGCGGCGAGGAAGCGGTTGCCGGGCGGCTGCTCGCAGAGCAGCACCACCGCCTCCCGCACCCCCGGGTGCTCCAGCAGGCGCGCCTCGATCTCCCCCGGCTCGATGCGGTAGCCGCGCAGCTTGACCTGGTCGTCGATCCGCCCCAGGAAGTCCAGGCGGCCGTCCGGCAACACCCGCGCCAGGTCCCCGGTCCGGTACAGCCGCCCCCCCGGCTCGGGCCCGAAGGCGTCGGGGATGAACCGCTCCGCGGTCAGCTCCGGCCGCCCGAGGTAGCCGCGCGCCAGGCCGTCGCCGCCGGTGCACAGCTCCCCCGCCGCCCCCACCGGGGCGAGCCGCCCCTCGCGGTCCACGACCACCACCCGGCTGTTGGCGATCGGCCGCCCCAGGGGCACCGTCGCACCGAAGCCCTCGCCGTCCACGAGCGGGCAGTAGGAGGTGAAGGTGGTGTTCTCGGTCGGCCCGTAGAAAATCGTCAGCCGCGTCGCCGGCAGGCCCGCGAGCGCCTGCCGCACGTGCTGCGGCGACATCAGCTCGCCGCCGGTCATCAGCTGCCGCAGCGCCGGGAGCGCTCCGAGCCGTGGCAGCTGATGGTCCACCAGCAGGTGGAACAGGGCGGTGGTCATCCACAGCGAGGTCAGCTGGTGGCGCTCGGCGATGTCCACCAGCTCGGGCAGCGCGAGGCTCCCCTCGGGCGCCAGCACCAGCCGCCCGCCGTGCAGCAGCGTCCCCCAGATCTCGTAGGTCGAGGCGTCGAAGGACGCGGGCGCCAGCTGCAGCAGCGCCTCGTCCGGCCCGAACCGGACGTAGGCGGTCTCGCGCACCAGCCGCACCACGCCGCGGTGGCTCACCGCCACCCCCTTCGGCCGGCCCGTGGAGCCCGAGGTGTACATGACGTATGCCAGGCGGTCGCCGCCCTCGTCGGCCGGCTCCTGCTCGGCGGCCGCGCCCCCGGCGCTGCCGGCAGCGGGGGCATCGGCGGCCCCGGGGACCTCGGGCACGTCGATCGCCACGATCCGGGTCCCCTGAAGCGCGCCGAGGCGGGCCGCCAGGGACGCGGTGGTGACGGCGAGCCGGGCCCCGGTGTCGCGCAGCATCAGCGCGAGGCGCCCGTCCGGATACGCCGGGTCGAGCGGCAGGTAGGCCCCGCCGGCCTTGAGCGTCGCGAGCAGCGCCGTCACCAGCTCGGGCGAGCGCCCGAGGAGCACCCCGACCGGGGTGTCGGACGCGAGCCGCGGCGGCACCGGCAGCGCGGCCAGGCCGGCCGCCGTGGCCGCTGCGCGCCGCAGCCGGCGGGCCAGGCGCTCGGCGCGCCGGTCCAGCTCGCCGTAGGTGAGCGCAGCGCCCGCGGCCGACACCAGCGCCACCGCGTCGGGCCGCAGCGCCGCCTGGCCGGCGAAGAGCTGATGGACCCCCGCGGCCGGCAGCGCCCTCCGCGTGTCGTTCCATTCGGCCGCCAGCTGGTGCCGCTCCGCCGCGCCGAGCAGCGGCAGCTCCGCGACCGGCCGCTCCGGCGCCGCGGCCAGCGCGCCGAGGAGGTGCGCGAACTGGCGGGCCAGGCGCTCGATGGTCGCGCCGTCGAACAGCTCGCGGGCGTACTCGACGACGCCGTCGAGGCCGCCCCCCGGGGTGTCCATCAGCGCCACGCTCAGCTCGAACTTGGCCAGGTGCACGGGGTTGGGCAGCTGGCTGAGCGTGAGCCCCGGCAGCCGCAGGCCCGCCATGGGGGCGTTCTGCAGCGCGAAGACCACCTGGAAGAACGGCGTGAGGTGGGCGCCTCGCCCCGGCTGCAGCTCCTCGGCCAGCTTCTCGAACGGCACGTCCTGGTGGGCGTAGGCGCCGAGCGCGGTCGCGCACACTCGCCGCAGCGCTTCGTGCCCGGTGGCATGGGGCGGGATGACCGTGCGCAGGACCAGGCTGTTGACGAAGAACCCCACCAGGTCCTCGATCTCACGGCGCGTGCGGTTGGCGATCGCCGAGCCCACCGCGAGGTCCTCGAGGCCGGTATGGCGCTGCAGGACCAGCTCGAACCCGGCGAGGAGCGCCATGAACAGCGTCACGCCGCGGGCGCGGGCCAGGCGTGCCACCTCGGCGGTCAGCCCGGCGGAGAGCGCGATCGGGCGGGTCCCGGCCCACCCGCGCCGCGACCAGTGCCGGGGGCGGTCGGCGGGCAGCTCCAGCACCGGCACCCCGGCCAGGGCCTGCCGCCAGTAGGCGAGCTCGCGCTCCAGCCGCTCGCCGGCGAGCCAGCCGCCGCGCTGCCAGACCGCGTAGTCGGCATACTGCAGCGCGAGCGCCGGCAGCGCCGCACGCACGTCCCGGCCGTCGCGCACCGCGGTGTAGAGCGCCGCCAGCTCGCGCAGCAGGATCTCGAGCGACCAGCCGTCGGCGACGATGTGATGCAGGTTGGCGAGCAGAGCATGGTCGGCGGCGCCCAGGCCGACCAGCGTGGCGCGGAACAGCGGCCCCTGCCCGAGGTCGAACGGGTGCAGGCTGTCCGCCTCGACCAGCCGGCGCAGCGCCTCCTCCTGCCGGCCGGGGGCGAGGCCCGCCAGCTCGACCCGCGGCAACGCCGGTGGCGCAAAGGGGGAGACGAGCTGGCGCGGCGCGCCGTGCCGCAACACGAAGCGGGTCCGCAGCGTCTCCTGGCGCTCGACCAGCAGGGCCAGCGCGCGGTGCAGGGCGGCGGCGTCCAGCGCACCGCGCAGCCGCACCGCCAGCTGCACGTGGTAGGCCGTCGACCCGGGCTGCAGGCGGTCGATGACCCACAGCCGCTCCTGGGCGAAGGAGAGCGGCAGCAGCTCCTCTTCACCCTGCGGGGCCCGCGGCCGCGGCCCGATGGGCGGCAGGGCCGTCCCGGCCTTCGCATTGGCCAGCGCCTGCACCCGTTCGGCCAGGGCCGCCAGGGTCGGCGAGGCGAAGAGGTCCGCCAGCGCCACCTCCAGCTGCAGCGCGGTGCGCAGCCGCGACACCACCCGCGTCGCGAGCAGCGAGTGGCCGCCGATGGCGAAGAAGTTGTCGTGGACGGAGACGGCGGCCGTGCCCAGCACCTCCTCCCAGATCCCGGCCAGGATCTCCTCGAACGGCGTGCGCGGCGCCACCCGGTCCGCACCGGCGCCCCCGACCGCCCGGCCCGGGGGCGGCAGCGCCCGCCGGTCCACCTTGCCGTGCGCGGTGAGCGGCAGCGCGTCGAGCAGCACCAGCGCCGTCGGCACCATCGGCTCGGGCAGCCGCCGGCCCAGGTGCTCGCGCACGCCGGCCAGAGTCAGGGTGCATCCCGGGGCCGGCACCACGTAGGCCACCAGCCGCTTGTCGCGCTCGTCCTGATGCACCGCCGCCACGGCGTCACGGACGCGGGGATCGGCGGCGAGCGCCACCTCGACCTCGCCCAGCTCGATGCGGTGACCGCGCACCTTGACCTGGTGGTCCTGGCGGCCGAGGAACTCGAGCCTCCCGTCGGGCCGCCAGCGCACCCGGTCGCCGATCCGGTAGAGGCGCCGCCCCCAACCGCCGCTCCACGTGTCGGGCACCCAGCGTTCCGCCGTGAGATCGGGACGGTCCAGGTAACCGCGGGCCAACCCCGCGCCGCCCGTCAGCAGCTCGCCCGCCACCCCGACCGGCGCCGCGCCCCCCCAGGGGTCCACCACGTAGACGCCGGTGCCGCCGATCGGCGGGCCGAGCGACACCGGCTGGCCCACCTGCGCCGGGTCGTTCATCCAGTGGCAGGTGGTCAGGGTGGTGTTCTCGGTCGGACCGTAGGCGTTGCCGAGCCACAGGCCCGGCAGCGCCGCGAGCGCCCGCCGCGCCGCCGCCGGCTGCATCACGTCGCCGCCGGCCAGCAGCCGGCGCACGGAACGGAGACGCACGAGCTCCGCGGCCGTCATCTCCTGGAACAGCCCGGTGGTCATGTTCATCAGGGTCACGCCGCCGCGCTCGACCTGGTCGGCGATCTCGTGCGGCGCCGGCGGGCCGGGCGGCATCAGGTGCAGGCGCCCGCCTGACGCGAGCGGCGCCCAGATCTCCAGCGTCGCGCCGTCGAACGACGCCGGCGACGGGTGGAGGAAGACCTCTCCCGGCCCGTGGACCGCGAGGCCGCCGTCGCGCACCAGCCGCACGACGCCGCGGTGGGTCACCGCCACGCCCTTGGGCCGCCCCGTCGAACCGGAGGTGTGCATCACGTAGACGAGGTGGTCCGGGTCGAGCTCGGCGGGCCCGGGAAGGGGCGGTCCTGCCACCTGGGCCGCGGCGGGCGCGGGCTCGATCGGCACCCGCTCGGCGGCGACGCCGGCCGGCAGCCTCCCGAGCCAGCGCTCCTCCCCCACCACCACCGGCGGCCGGGTGTCCTCGAGCATCACCTGCAGCCGCGCCGCCGGGTAGTGCGGATCGAGCGGCACGTAGGCGCCGCCCGCCCGCGCCACGCCCAGCATGCCCACCACCATCTCGAGCGACCGCTCGACGAAGAGGCCCACCCGCACGTCGGGGCCCACGCCCAGGCCGCGCAGGCGGCGCGCCAGCAGGGCGCTCGCGCGCTCGAGGCCGGCGTAGCTCAGGCCGGCGTCGCCGAAGCTCACCGCCACCGCATCCGGCCGCCGCGCGGCCTGCGCGGCGAAGAGCGCCGCCAGGTGGGCCTCGCCGTCGGGGACGGACGGGTCGGGCCGCTCGGCATGGATCACGCTCCACTCGTGGAGCAGCTGGTGCCGCTCCGCCGGGTCGAGCAGCGGCAGCTCGCCGGGCGGCAGCTCCGGCGACCGCACGATGCCGCCGAGCAGGCGCAGCAGCTGGCCGGCGAGGCGGTGGGCCGTCGCCCGCTCGAACAGCTCGGCGGCGTAGCCGAGCGTGCCGAGCATGCCCGCGGACGACTCGCCCAGCATCAGGTCGAGGTCGAACTTGGCGACGGTCTCCGGGATGGTGCCCGGCACGAACCGCAGCCCGGGCAGCGACAGCTCCCCGATCGGCACGTTCTGCAGCGCGAACATCGCCTGGAACAGCGGCGTCTGCGAGAGGTCGCGTTCCGGGGCCAGCTCCTCGACCAGGCGCTCGAACGGCAGGTCCTGGTGAGTGTAGGCGAGCACCGCCTCGGAGCGGACCTGCGCCAGCAGCGCCGCGAAGCTCGCCGCGCCCGCGACGTCGGCGCGCAGCACCAGGGTGTTGACGAAGAAGCCGATCAACCCCTCCGTCTCGACGCGGTTGCGGCCGGCGATCGGCGTGCCGACGCTCGCCTCGCGCTGGCCCGAGACCCGCGCCAGCAGCGTCTGGTAGGCCGCGAGCAGAATCATGAACAGGGTCGCCCCCTGGCGGCGCGCGAGGGCCAGGAGGTCCGCCACGAGCGGCGCCGGCACCGCCAGGTCGACGGTGGCGCCGCGGTAGCCGCGGACGGCGGCGCGCGGCCGGTCGAGCGGCAGCTCGAGCGCGGCCGGGGCGCCGGCCAGCTGCCGCCGCCAGTGCCCGAGCTCCGCCGTCAGCGCCTCGCCGCGCAGCCAGCCGCGCTGCCAGGCGGCGAAGTCGGAGTACTGGACGGCGAGCTCCGGCAGCGGCGACGGCGCGCCGGAGGCGTACGCCGGATAGAGCGCCCCCACCTCGCGCACCAGCACCGCGAGCGACCAGAGGTCGGAGACGATGTGATGCATGGCGAGGAGGACCAGGTGCTCCGCCGCATCCACCCGCCAGGCGGCAGCATGGAACAGCGGCCCGCGTGCCAGGTCGAAGGGCCGCCGGGCGAGGCCGAGCAGCGCCCTCTCCGCCACGTCCTCCCGTACGCCGCGCGGCAGCGCAGCCAGATCGACCAGCGGCACCTGGAAGCGGCCCGGCGGCAGGACCACCTGGCGCGCGCGCCCCTCCTCGGCCACGAACACCGTGCGCAGCGCCTCGTGGCGCCGCACCACCTCGCCCAGGACCCGCGCCAGCACCGGCAGCGACAGCGCGCCCTCGGCGCGCACGGCGGCCGGCACGTTGTAGAGAGCCGTCCCGGGCTGCAGCTGATCGATGAACCAGAGGCGCTGCTGGGCAAACGACAGCGGCGCCTCGCCGCCGCCGGCCTGCCGCACGAGCGGCGGCGCCGCCGCCACCGCACCGGCGCGCAGCAGCTCCTCGGCGGCGGCGGCCACCGCGCCGAGCGTCGGCTGCTCGAACACCTGCCGCAGCGGCAGCTCCACGCCGAGCGCGGCACGTGCCCGCGATACGAGCTGCGTGGCGAGCAGGCTGTGACCGCCCAGGGCGAAGAAGTCGTCCTCGCGCCCGACCCGCTCGACTCCCAGGAGCGAGGTCCAGATCGCCGCCAGCACGCCCTCGACCGGTGTCCAGGCGGCTGCCGCACCTGCCGCCTCCACCGCCGCCTCGGCGGTCTCCGGCGCCGGCGTCGGCAACGCCGCGCGATCCAGCTTGCCGTTGGCGGTCAGCGGCAGCGCCGGCAGCGCCACCAGGTAGCTCGGCACCATGTGCGACGGCAGCCGGGCCGCCAGCTGCCGCTTCAGCTCGGCGATCGCCGGCGGCGCCAAGGGCTGGCCGGTCTCGCCGACCACGTAGCCGATCAGGCGCTGCTCGCCCGACGCATAGCCGCGCGCGACCACCACCGCATCGCGCACCCCCGGCAGCGAGCGCAGCACCGTCTCCACCTCGCCCAGCTCGACGCGGAACCCGCGCACCTTCACCTGCCGGTCCCGGCGTCCCAGGAAGACCAGGTCGCCGTCCGCCAGGTACCGGCCCAGGTCGCCCGTCCGGTACAGCCGCTCGCCCGCGGCGCCGCGCGGGTCCGGCACGAACCTCGACGCGGTCTCCCCCGGCCGGCCCAGGTAGCCCCGCGCCACGGCCGTGCCACCGATGCACACCTCTCCCGTCACCCCGATCGGCACCTCGTGCAGCGCCCCGTCCAGCACCGCGATGCGCGTGCCGGCGAGCGGCCGCCCGATCGGCACCGGGCCCGCCGCGTCCGGGGCCCCGGCCGCCGCCTCCTCCCGGCCGACCGGTGCGATCACGGAAAACGTCGAGTTCACCGTCGCCTCGGTCAGGCCATAGACGTGCACCAGCGGCGATCCCATGCGCCGCCACGCGGCGACACGCTCCGGCAGCACGGCCTCGGTCCCCGTCAGCACCCAGCGCAGGCAGCGCGGCGGCCGGTCGCCCGCGCGCTCGAGCGCGAACACCCACTCGTGCCACAGCGCCGTCGGCAGCTCGACCGTGGTCACCGCCTCCCGCGCGATCACCGCCGCCAGGCCGTGCAGGGTCGCCAGCTCGTCCGCCGCGGCAAGCACCAGGCGCGCACCCATGAGGAGCGTCGGCAGGATCTCCTCGACCGCCACGTCGAAGGAGAGCGACGCGAACTGCAGCACCCGCTCGCGCGCGTCGAGGCCCAGCCGTGCCCGGTAAACGCGAGCGTAGACCGCCACCGACCGGTGGGTCACCACCACGCCCTTAGGCCGGCCCGTCGAGCCCGAGGTGTAGATCGCATACGCCGCGTTGTCCGGCGAGCCCACCGGGCTCACCGCGGAGGCCGGCCGTTGCGCGATCCGCGGCCAGTCGGCATCGAGCCGCAGCCAGCGCACCGCGGAGGCGGACAGCCGCGCCGCCACCCTGCCGGCCCGGTCCCCTTCGGTCAGGACGACCGCCGCGCCGCTGTCCGCGGCCATGAACGCCAGCCGCTCCTCGGGATAGGCGGGATCGAGCGGCACGTAGGCGCCTCCGGCCTTGAGCACCCCGAGGAGCCCCGCCACCATCGCGGGCGAGCGGGAGAGGAGCAGCCCGACCCTCACCTCCGGCCCCACGCCCAGCGCCCGCAGGTGCCGCGCCACGCGGTTCGACCGCCCCTCGAGCGCGGCGTAGCTCAGCTGCTCGGTGCCCGCGGTCACCGCCACCGCGTCCGGCGTCCGCCTGGCCTGCGCCGCGAACAGCCACCCCAGCAGCTCGCCGGCGTCCGCCGGCGCCGCCGCCGGCGCCTCGGCATCCGGCCCCTGCCACTCCCACGTCAGCTGATGCCGCTCCGCCTCCCCCAGCAGCGCCAGCTCCGACAGCCGGCACCCGGGATCGGCGGCGGCCGCCGCCAGCAGCGAGCGGCAGTGATCGACGACCCGCAGGACGGTCGCGCGGTCGAACAGCTCGGTGCGGTACTGGAGGCTGCCGCCGATCGCGCCGTCGCTCTCGCGAAAGTCGAGCATCCAGTCGTACCCCACCGCGGGAGGACCCGCGGCCACCCGGTGCGCGGTGAGGCCGGGCAGGTCGAGCGCCTCGGAGGGCGCGTTCTGCAGGGTCATGACGACCTGGAAGAGCGGCGTGTGCGCCAGGCTGCGCTCCGGCGCCAGCTCCTCGACCAGGCGCTCGAAGGGCACGTCCTGGTGAGCGAACGCCGCGAGCGCCGCCGCCCGCGCGCCGCGCAGCACCGCCGCGAACGGCGGGTCGCCCGCGAGGCCGCCGCGCAGCGGCAGCGTGTTGACGAAGAAGCCGATCAACCGCTCGATCTGCAGGTGGTTGCGGTTGGCGATCGGCGCCCCGACCACGATGTCCTGCTGGCCGGTCAACCGTGCCAGCAGGCACTGGAAGCCCGCCAGCAGCGTCATGAAGAGGCTGGCCGCCGACCGGCGGGCCAGCGCCGCGAGGTCCGCGGCCAGGCCCGGCGGCAGGGTGAACTCCAGCATCTCGCCGCCCGCCCCCTGGACCGGCGGGCGGGGCCGGTCGAGGGGCAGGTCGAGGACCGCCGGGATGCCGTCGAGGCGCCGGCGCCAGTGATCGACCTCGGCCGCCAGCGCCTCTCCCACCAGCCAGCCGCGCTGCCAGACCGCGAAGTCGGCGAGCTGGATGTGCAGCTCCGGCAGGGCCGCCGGCCGGCCGGAGAGGGCGGCCGCGTAGAGCGCCGAGACCTCCCGCACCAGGATGGCCTCCGACCAGCCGTCGGCCACGATGTGGTGCAGCGTGAAGAGCGCCGTCCAGCTCGCGGCCGCCCCGCGCACCAGGGTCGCCCGCAGCAGGGGCCCCCGGGCGAGGTCGAACGGCCGCGCCGCCTCCTCGCGCGCCAGCCGCCGCAGCTCCGCCTCGCCGGCCGCGGCCGGGAGGCCGCGGAGATCGATCTCCGGCAGCACGCGCGGGGCCGCGGGGTCCACCCGCTGCACCGGGCCGCCGGGCAGCTCCACGAAGCGCGTGCGCAGCGCCTCGTGCCGGCGCACCACCTCGTCCAGCGCATGCCGCAGCGCCGGCACCTCGAGCCGCCCGTCGAGGCGCAGCGCCAGCGGCAGGTTGTAGGCGGCGCTCTCCGGTTCGAGCCGGTGCAGGAACCAGAGGCGCGCCTGGGCGAACGACAGCGGCGGGTCCGCCGTGCCCCGGCGGCGAACGAGCGGCGGCAGCGCCCGGCCGCCGCGCTGCCCGAGCGCCAGGGCCTGCGCCAGCCCGGCCACGGTCGGCGACTGGAACAGGGTGCGCAGCGGCAGCTCGATCCCCAGCGCCACGCGCAGGCGCGAGGCGAGCTGGGTCGCCAGCAGCGAATGCCCGCCGAGATCGAAGAAGTCGCTGTCCGCGCCCACCGCGGGGGCAGCCAGCAGCTCGGCGAAGAGGCCCGCCACCAGCTCCTCGAGCGGCGTCCGCGGCGCCCGCGCCCCGGCTGCCCGGTCGGGCGCCTGCTCGAGCGCCGGCGCCATCCCCGAGAGCGCCTTGCGGTCCACCTTGCCGCTCGGCGTCAGCGGGAGCGCCGGCAACCAGAAGCAGGCCCCCGGCACCATGTGCTCCGGCAGCCGCGCGCGCAGCCAGCCCCGCAGCTCCGCCGCCGCGAGCGGCGCGCCTGCCTCGGCCGCCACGAGCCAGGCCACCAGGCGCTTCTCGCCCGAGGGCTCCGCCGCCGCCAGGACCGCCGCCTGCCGCACCCCGGGATGTGCGGCCAGCGCCGCCTCCACCTCCGCCGGCTCGATGCGGTGGCCGCGCACCTTCACCTGCTGGTCCACCCGTCCCAGGTACTCGGCCTCGCCGCCCGGGAGGCGCCGCGCCAGGTCGCCGGTGCGGTAGAGCCGCGCGCCGGGACCGCCGAACGGGTCCGGCACAAACCGCTCGGCGGTCAGGTCCGGGCGCCCCAGGTAGCCGCGCGCCACCTGCACGCCGCCGATGTGGAGCTCGCCCACCACCCCGATCGGCGACGGCCCGCCGCCGCGGTCCAGCACCATGAGGCTGGTGCCCGCCACCGGCCGGCCGATCGGCACCGTCGCCGCGCCGGATGGGCCGGTGACCCGCCAGGCGCTGGCCCAGATCGTCGCCTCCGTGGGGCCGTAGACGTTCCACAGCCCTGCCGTGCGGACGCGCAGCCGCTCCGCCAGCTCCGCCGGCAGGGCCTCGCCGCCGCACAGGGCGCGCAGCGCCGAATCCCCCTGCCAGCCGGCGTCGAGCAGCAGGCGCCAGCCGGCCGGCGTCGCCTGGACGACGGCCGGCCGCACCCGCTCGAGCTCGCGGCGCAGGCGGTCGCCGTCGGCCGCCGTCGCGCGCGGCACCAGCGCCAGCCGGCCGCCGGCGAGCAGCGGCAGGAAGATCTCGAGCGCGGCAATGTCGAAGCTCACGGTGGTGAGCGCGAGCAGGGTGCCGCCCGCCTCGAGGCCGGGCTCGCGCGTCATCGACGCGAGCAGGTTCGCCAGGGCGCCGTGGGGCACCGCGACGCCCTTCGGCCGGCCGGTCGAGCCCGAGGTGTAGATGACGTAGGCCAGGTCGTCGGGCCGCGGCGCCGCGGCCGCCGGCGGCGCCGGGACGTCCGCGGCGGCGGCCGCGCCCGCGGCCCGGGCTTCTCCGGCCAGCAGCACGCGCAGCGCCGGCGGCAGCCGCTGGCCGTCGCCCGCGAGCCGCGCCGCGAGCGGCCCGGCGGTGAGCAGCACGGTGGCTCCCGAGTCCGCGAGCATGAAGCTCAACCTCTCGGCGGGATGCTCGGGGTCCAGCGGCAGGTAGGCGCCGCCGGCGAGGTGCACCGCGAGCAGCGCGATCACCAGCTCGGGCGACCGGTCGAGCGCCACCGCCACCACGGCCTCGGGCCCCACTCCCTGGCGCCTGAGGTGCGCGGCCAGGCGCCCGGCGCGCGCGGCCAGCTCGCCGTAGCTCAGCGCCGCGCTCTCGCAGACCAGCGCCACCGCCTCCGGGTGGGCCCGGGCGGCGGCGGCGAAGAGCGCCGGCACCAGGGCCGCGCCGGCGGCGCCGGAGGTCATCGGCGGCGCGTCGTTCCACTCCCGCACCAGCTGCTGGCGCTCGGCCGGAGCGAGCAGGGGGAGGGCGGCGAACGGCACCTCGGGTGCGGCGGCCCAGGCGGCCAGCACGCGGGCGAGCTGGGCATCCAGCCGCACGATCGTGGCGCCGTCGAACAGCTCGCGGTCGTACTCCCAGATGCCGGCGAGGGCGCCGTCGTGCTCCTCGAGGGTCAGGCTCAGGTCGAACTTGGGCGCCCCGCTGGTGAGCGGCACCCGCGTCGCGCGCAGGCCGGACAGGGTCAGCCGCGGCGCGGCCGGCTGCAGCGCGAGCAGCACCTGGAACAGCGGCGCATGGACCAGCGAGCGCTGCGGCGCGAGGTCGGCGACCAGCTTCTCGAACGGCAGCCGCTGATGCGCCAGGGCGCCGAACACCACCTCGCGCGTGCGCCGCAGCAACTCGGCGAAGCCGGGGGCGCCGGCCAGGTCCAGGCGCAGCACCAGGGTGTTGGCGAACAGGCCGATCACCCCTTCGAGCTCGCCGCGGTTGCGGCCGGAGCTGGGCGTGCCGATGCTCACGTCGAGCTGCCCGGACAGGCGCGCGAGCAGCGCCGTGAAGCCCGCCGCGAGCGCCATGAACGGCGTCGCGCCATGGCCGCGCGCCGTGCCGCTGAGCGCCTCCCAGGCGCCCGGCCCGGCGAGGAAGGCCAGCTCGCCGCCGCGCGGCGCGCCGCGGGTGGCGCGCGGGCGGTCGGCCGGCAGCTCCAGCCACTCCGGCGCGCCGGCCAGCCGCTCGCGCCACCAGGCGCGCTCGGCCGCGAGCCCGTCGCCCGCGAGCTCGCGCCGCTGCTCGCGTGCGAACCCGGTGTAGGAGACCGCCGGCGCGGGCGGCGGCTCCGCCCGGCCGCCGACGGCGGCCGTATGGGCCTCGACCAGCTCGCGCCGTAGCACGTTGAACGACCAGCCGTCGCTCACCATGTGATGGAGGTTCAGCAGCAGCAGATGGTCGCGGGCGCCCGCCCGCAGCAGCGCCGCGCGCCACAGGGGACCCCGCGCGAGGTCGAACGGCACGCGCGCCAGCTGCCGCGCGAGCCGGGCCGTCTCGCGCTCGCGGACGGCCGGCACGAGGCGAACGAGGTCGACGATGGGCAGGCGCGCCATGGCCGCGTCGAGCGGCGCCACCCGCTGCACCGGTCCCTCGGGCCCCTCGTGAAAGGTGGTGCGCAGCGACTCGTGCCGGCCGGCGAGCGCCGAGAGGGCCGCCGCCAGGGCGCGCGGATCGAGGTCCCCCTCGAGGCGCTCGCCGCCCGGCAGGTTGTAGGCGGGCGAGCCCGGCTGCAGGCGGTCGAGGAACCAGAGCCGCTCCTGGGCGAACGACAGCGGCGCCTCGACCGTGCCGCCGCCGGCGGCCGCGGCGCCGGGCATGGGCGCGGGGGCGGCAGCAGGCATGGGCGCGGCCGCCGCTGCCAGCTCCGGGCGGGCAACCGTGATCACCGCCGCGAACCCGGCGACGGTCGGCGTGGCGAAGAGCGCCGGCAGATCGAGCTCGCAATCGAAGCTCCGCCGCAGCTCGGACACCAGCCTGGTGGCCAGGAAGGAGTGGCCGCCGAGCTCGAAGAAGTCGTCGTGCACGCCGACCGCGCCCACGCCCAGCTGCTCCTGCCACAGGCCGGCCACCCGCCGCTCCACCTCGTTGCGCGGCGCCACGTAGGCGTTGCGCAGCCGGGGGCGGGGATGCGCCGAGAGCCCTGCCGGCGCGGTCCCTGCGGCCGCGGCGGCGGCCGCCGCCGTGCCCGCCGGCGCGGCTGCCAGGCCGTGCGGGGCGGCGGCAGCGGCGTCGATCCAGTAGCGCCGGCGCTCGAAGGGATACGTGGGCAGCGGCACGCGGCGCCGGCGCTCGCCGCGAAAGAACGCCGCGGCGTCCACCTCCGTGCCGGCGAGCCAGAGCCGCCCCACGGCCTCGAGGAGAACCGCATGGTCCCCGCGTCCTCCCCGCTCGCCCAGGCTGTGGATGACGACCGTCTCCGCCTGGCACTGGCGGGCGAAGGTGCCGAGCGTCGTCCCGGGGCCGACCTCGAGCAGCGTGTGGCCGGCGGCGACGAGCTCCCCCACTCCGGCCGCGAAGCGCACCGGCCGGCAGAGGTGGCGCGTCCAGTAGGCGGGATCGGTCGCCTCCCGGCCGGTGATCCAGGTGCCGGTGAGGTTGGACAGCAGCGGCACCCGCGGCGCCGCGAGCCGCAGCCGCCGCAGGCGCTCGGCGAGCCGCTCGGCCGCGGCCGCCATCAGCGGCGTGTGGAAGGCATGCGCGGTGCGCACCCGGCGCGACGCCACGCCGCGCCGCGCCAGCTCCTCCTCGAGCTCCGCGGCCGCGCTCTCCGTCCCCGCCGCCACGGACATCTCCGGGGCGTTGACCGCTGCCAGCCAGAGCGCGCCGGCCCAGGGTGCCAGCAGCTCGCGGGCCGCGCCCTCCGCCAGCGGCACCGCGAGCATCGCGCTCGGGGGCAACTCGTCGACCAGGCGCGCCCTCTCGGCCACCAACCACAGGGCGTCCTCGAGGCCGAGCACGCCGGCGATGCAGGCGGCGGTGATCTCCCCCAGGCTGTAACCGAGCAGCGCCCGCGGCGCGACCCCCCAGTCCATCCACAGGCAGGCCAGCGCGTGCTCGACCACGAACACCGCGGGCTGGGCGTACAGCGTGCGGTCCAGCCGCCGGGACGCCTCGCCGGCCGCGGGCGGCGGCTCGCCCCGCCCGAGGAGGCGCCGGAGATCCGGCCCCGGCTGGCCTGGCACCGCGGCGCGATCGGGACCCGCCGCCGCCGGATAGATCACCTCGCGCAGGTCCACCCCGAGCTGCGCCGCGAGCAGGCCGCACGAGCGGTCCAAAGCCTCGCCGAAGACCGGCTCGGCCGCGTAGAGGCCGGCCGCCATCTGCAGGTGCTGGTCGCCGAGGCCGGGGAAGAGGAAGGCCACGCCCGGGTCGGCGCGCTCCACGACCGCGGTCATGACCTCCGCCCGGTTAGGGTCCGCGAGCAGGCCGATGGCCTCCGCGCGGTCCCGGCAGACCAGCGCCCGCCGGTGCTCGAACGTCCGCCGCCCGCGCCACAGCGTGTGGGCGGCGTCCGCCAGCTCGATCTCGGGATGGGACCGTAGGTGGGACGCCAGGTTCCGGGTCGCGGCGTCCAGCGCCGCCTGGCTGCGGGCCGACAGCAGCAGGAGGCTGGAGGGCCGGGCGGAGACCTGGGCCGGCGGTGGCGGCGGCGCCTCCTCGACGACCACGTGCGCGTTGGTGCCGCCCATGCCGAACGAGCTCACGCCGGCCCGCCGCGGGAGCGGGCCCGCCGGCCAGGGCGCGAGCTCGACGTTGACGTAGAACGGGCTATCCGCCAGGCCGATCGCCGGATGCGGCCGCTCGAAATGGAGGCTGGGCACGAGCGTCCGGTGCTCGAGCGCGAGCACGGTCTTGATCAGGCCGGCGATCCCCGCCGCCGTCGCCAGGTGGCCGAGATTGGTCTTGATCGAGCCCAGGGCGCACCGGCGGCGCGCGCCGTCGAGGTCGAACGCCCGCCGCAGCGCCTCGATCTCGATGCGATCGCCCAGCGCGGTGCCGGTCCCGTGCGCCTCGACGTAGGAGATCTCGGCGGCGCTCACCCCGGCGACCGCCAGCGCCTCGGTGATCACCTTGGCCTGGCCGGTCACGCTGGGCGCGGTGAAGCCCACCTTGTGCACACCGTCGTTGTTGATCGCCGTGCCGCGGATCACCGCCCGGATCGTGTCGCCGTCCGCCACCGCCTCGCCCAGGCGCTTGAGCACCACCAGGCCGAGACCGCTGGCGCCGATCGCCCCCTCGCCCCTGGCGTCGAAGGCGCGGCAGTGGCCGTCGCTCGAGGCGATGCCCCCCTGCTGGTAGCGGTAGCCGCGCAGCTGCGCCATGTTGATCGAGACGCCGCCGGCCAGCGCCAGGTCGCACTCCTCGGCGAGCAGGCTCTGGCAGGCGAGATGGACGGCCACCAGCGACGTCGAGCAGGCGGTCTGCAGGTGAAGGCTCGGCCCGGTCAGGTCGAGCTTGTGCGACACGCGGGTGGTCACGTAGTCGCCCGAGTTGCCGAGCTCGATCTCGAGCGGATCGAGCGTGGCGAGGGCCGCCGGGTTGGCGAGGATCTGGTAGAGCAGGTAGGTGCTGGTCGAGGCGCCGGCGAACAGGCCGATCGGGCCGCCGTGCGCGTCACCGCCGTGGCCCGCGTCCTCGAGCGCCTCGTGCGCGCACTCGAGCAGCAGCCGCTGCTGCGGGTCCATCACCTCGGCCTCGCGGTGGCCGTAGCCGAAGAAGGAGGCGTCGAAGAGCTCGATGCCGCGGGGCATCGCGATCGCCTTGACCAGGTCCGGATCGGCGAGCCGGGCGGGCTCGACGCCCGCCGCGATCAGCTCGCCGTCCGCCAGCGCCCGCACCGCCTCCCTGCCGGCGCGCAGGTTCTGCCACAGCTCGGCGGTGTTGTCGGCGTCCGGGAAGCGTCCCGCCATGCCAATGATCGCGATCGCGCTCTCGTCCATACAGCGGCTCCGTCCATCGTCGTCATCGCCTGCGCACGTCCGTTTCCTGGCCGCGCACGTCCGCTCATGCCCCAGAATCCGGCGGCAGAAACGCCATTATAGCCAGATCAGAATTTTTTCATTCCCCTATCTCACCACTTCCAAAATCGCTTGCCTTTCAGTACACTGTGCCTGCATGCAGGGCCGGTGCAGCACTGCAGTCGAGAGAAGAAAACCCCTCTCCGGTATTTCTTTCTCAACCGTGCGGCCGGTGGCGCCGCGGGGCTTTCGCGCAGCGCGTGAGACCCGGGCGCGCAAGAGGCACGTAAGAGTCGAAGGAGACCGCAAGTGGCACCTTCCATCGATTGTGTGATCGTCGGCTACCACGACATCTCGTTCAGCACCTTCGCCGCTCATCAGAAGAAAATGCGGCACCATTCCGGCGCCTATCACGAGGTGCTGACCAACTCGATCCTCCTCGACGGGCAGCGCTACACCTACATGGACCTGATCAATCGCGCGGTCGAGCGCAGCACCGGCATCGATCCGCGGTTCAACACTTTCACCTCGCCGTCGCTGGGCGTCTGCTATCTCCAGTCCTACCTGGTCAGGCGCGGTTTCCGCGCCGAGGCGCTGAACTTCTTCACCCAGGACCAGGAGCGGTTCAAGGAGCTGCTGGCCGAGCGCCCGCGCAGCGTGGCGATCACCACCACGTACTACGTCGACAATGCACCGATCGTGGAGATCGTGAACTTCGTGCGCCGCCACGCGCCCGACACCAAGATCGTCGTCGGCGGTCCGCACGTCTTCAATCTCGCCGCCGATCTGAAAATCGACATGCTGCCGATGGTCTTCGGCGCGCTCGGCGCCGACGTCTACGTGATCGATTCCCAGGGCGAGAAGACGCTAGCCGACGTGCTCACCTGCCTCGCCTCCGGCAGCGGCACCGGCGGCCTGGCCGGCGTGCCCAACCTCTACTACCGCGACGAGCGCGGCGCTTTCCATCACACCGGCCGCCAGCCCGAGAACAACGACCTGAACGTCAACAGCGTCGACTGGAGCCTGGTCGACCGCAACCTGGTCTCGCCGCTCGCCTACCTGCGCACCGCCCGCAGCTGCCCGTTCTCCTGCTCGTTCTGCAATTATCCAACGCTCGCCGGCAAGCACGTGGTCACCGGGCTGGAACAGGTGGAGAGCGAGCTCGAGTACCTGCACAGCATCGGCACCCACTACCTGGTGTTCGTCGACGACACCTTCAACGTGCCGCTGCCGCGCTTCAAGAAGCTCCTGCGCCTGATGATCGAGCGGCGGTGGGGGTTCGAGTGGATCTCCTTCTTCCGCTGCTCGAACGCCGACGAGGAGGCGTTCGACCTGATGGCGCAGAGCGGCTGCATCGGCGTGCTCCTGGGCATCGAGTCCGGCGATCAGCAGATCCTCGAGTACATGGAAAAGCACGCCACGGTGGAGCGCTACAAGTGGGGCATCGCGCAGCTGCGGCAGCGCGGCATCGTCACCTACGCCTCGATCATCTGCGGCTTCCCGGGGGAGACGCCGGAGACCGCGGCGCACTCGCGGGAGTTCATCGAGGACGCGCAGCCCACCTTCTTCAACGTGCAGCTCTATTACCACGACCCGCGCGCGCCGATCGCTCGCCGCGGCGAGGAGTTCGGCATCAAGGGCGGCGGCTACAGCTGGCAGCACCGCGGCATGGACTGGCGGCAGGCCGCCGAGCTGTGCAAGGGCGCCTTCCGCGACGTGCGCGGCTCGGTGCCACTCTCGCTCTACAACTTCAGCATCTGGAGCCTGCCCTACCTCCTCTCCAAGAGCGCCTCGATGCAGGAGCTGATCGAGTTCGGCCACATCACCCGCGAGATGCTGGTCGCCGGCTTCGACGACACGCCCAAGGACCTGAGCCGTGGGGAACAGCGCCTGACCGAGCTGTTCGCGGGCTCGGCGCTGACGCGGCGGGTGCGGGAGGCGGCCGGCGACAGGGTGCCGGCGCCCCACTGACGGGCGGCGCCCGTGCCTGCGGCATGACGACGGAACCCGCGGCGATCGTTCCCAGGCCGGCACCCGCGGTGTCGGCGCCGCGCATCGGCCAGCCGCCGCGCCGCCGGCTGCGGCGCTTTGGCCGCCGCGCGGCGCAGGCGTCGCTCGTCCTTGCCGGCCTGCTGCTGCTCCTGGGCCTGGGCGCCGGCGTGTGGCTGCGCCAGCGCCTGCGGGAGAGCCTGCCGATGACACGGGGGCGGCTCGCGCTGGCCGGGCTCGCCGCGCCGGTCCTGGCCGAGCGTGACGCCCTGGGAGTGCCGACGCTGCGTGCCAGGACGCGCCTCGACGCGGCGCGGGCGCTGGGCTTCGTCCAGGCCCAGGACCGCTACTTCCAGATGGACGCCCTGCGCCACTTCGGCGCCGGCGAGATGGCCGAGCTGTTCGGTCCCCGCGCCCTGCCCTTCGACCGGCGGTTCCGGGTGCATCGCTTCCGCAGCGTCGCCCGGCAGGCGCTCGCGCTGCTGCCGCCGCGCCAGCGCGCGCTGGTTGGGGCCTACACCGCCGGCGTCAACGCCGGCCTGCGCGCGCTCGGCGGCAAGCCCTTCGAGTACATCGCGTTGCGCCTCGAGCCGCAGCCGTGGCGGGAGGAGGACGTCTTCCTGCCGATCTTCGCGATGTACATCGAGCTCAACCACCTGCAGCCGGAGACGCAGCGCGAGCTCGGGCTGCTGCACGCGAAGGTGCCGCCGGCGCTCTTTGCCTTCCTGCAGCCGCCCGGGACCGAATGGGACGCGCCGCTGGTCGGACCCGTCTTCGGCACGCCGCCGATCCCCGGCCCCGAGGTGTTCGACCGGCGGGCGCCGCGCGCCGCCGCGCTGGCGGGAGGGGAGGCGCGGGCGGCGGCCGGCCCAGGCAGCGGGATGGTTGGCGAGCTGCTCGGCGAGACGCCGGGCGAGACGCCATGGGAGCGCCGCCAGAACACCTTCGGCCTCTCCGGCAGCAACACCTTCGCCGTCGCGGGCGCGCACACCGCCGACGGCCGGGCGCTTTTGGCCAACGACATGCATCTCGGGCTCGGCGTGCCGAACATCTGGTACCGCGCCTCCTGGACCTGGCACGACGCCGACGGCAGCGAGCGCCGCTCGACCGGCGTGACCCTCCCCGGCGTGCCGGTGCTCGCGTCCGGCAGCACCGGGCGGGTCGCCTGGGGCTTCAGCAACAGCTACACCGACAACGTGGACCTGGTGGACCTCGAGCTCGACCCGCGCGACCCGGACCTCTACCGCACTCCCTCCGGCATGCGGCACTTCGTGCATCGCGCGGAGCGCCTCCACGTCAACGGCGGCCCCGACGCGGTCCTCGACGTGGCCGAGACGATCTGGGGACCGGTCGTCGATCGCGACGCCCGGGGCCGGGCGCGGCGCGCCATGGCCTGGGCCGCCCACCTTCCCGCGGCGACCAACCTCGGGCTCGGGGACCTCGAGTCGGCGCGCACCATCGACGACGCCATCGAGATGGCGCACGCGGCCGGCATTCCGCCGCAGAACTTCGTCGTCGCCGATGCCTCCGGCCGGGTGGGCTGGACCCTCGCCGGCCGGCTTCCGCGGCGCCTCGGCTGGGACGGCCAGCTGCCCACCTCCTGGGCCGACGGCTCGCACCGCTGGGACGGCTGGCTGCGCTCGGACGAGATCCCGAAGGTGGTCGATCCTGAGGCGGGCAGGATCTGGGCGGCCAACAACCGGCTGATCGACGGCGCGGGGCTGGCCCGCGTGGGCGACGGCGGCTTCGAGCTGGGAGCCCGCGCCAGGCAGATCCGCGACTGGCTGCTGAGCCGGGAGCGGGTGACGCCGCGCGACCTGCTCGCGCTCCAGCTCGACGACCGGGCGCTGTTCCTGGCGCGCTGGCACGACCTGCTGCTGGGCGTGCTGACACCGCCGGCGATCGACGCCGATCCGCGGCGCGGCGAGCTGCGCCGGCTGCTGGTGTCCACCTGGTCGGGGCACGCCGCGGTGGGCTCGACCGCCTATCGCATCGTGCGCGAGTACCACGACGCCCTGGCGCAGGAGGTCTTCTCGAGCCTCAGCGGTCTCAGTGCCGAGGACGGACCGGCCTCCGAGCGCTTCGAGGGGGCGCTCTGGCGGCTGGTCACCGAACGTCCGGCGCACCTGCTCGATCGTCGCTACAAGAGCTGGGACGAGCTGCTCCTGGCGCAGGCCGACCGGGAGCGGCAGCGGCTGCAGGCGTTGGGGCCGCGGCTCGCCGATCGCACCTGGGGCGAGCACAACACCATCCGCATCCGCCACCCGTTCAGCCGGGCCACGCCGATCCTCGGCGTCTGGCTCGACATGCCGGTCGAGCAGATCCCGGGCGACCTCAACCTGCCGCGCCTGATGGGTCCCAACTTCGGCGCCTCGGAGCGCATGGTGGTGTCGCCGGGCCACGAGGAGACGGGGATCTTCCACATGCCGGCCGGCGAGAGCGGCAACCCGCTGTCGCCCCACTACCGCGACGGCAACGCCGCCTGGAGGCAGGGCGAGCCGACGCCGTTCCTCCCCGGCCCGCCCCGCGACGTGCTGCAGCTCGTGCCCGCCGGCAGTCGCTAGGGCGGCGCCAGGGCGCCCCGCACGTCCTCGGGGCAGTTGCTGGTGATCTGGATGGCGCCCTTCCGGGCCAGCAGCAGCGCCACGTCGCCGTCGTCGACCGCCCACGCACCCCACGGCATCCTCGCCTGGCCCATCGCCGCGGCGAAGTCGTCGGGCTGGCGATAACTGACGTCGAGCCCGTCCAGCCGGCAGCCGTCGTTGCGCGCCAGCGCCAGCAGCTCGGCGTAATCGACCGGCTGCTGCCACACCGTCCGGAAGGTCAGGTTGTCGTCCTCGGTCCGGTCGTAACCGGCGCGCCAGATCCCAGGCTTCAGCTCCTCGAAGACCAGGATCCAGTAGCAGGTGAACTCCGGCCTGGCCCGCTTCAGGACGGAGATCGTATCGATGCTGAAGCTGATGAAGACGACCTGGTCGGGACCCTTCCTCGCCGCGTCCACCTCGGCCAGCAGCGGCCCGGCGATGCCCGGACCGTTCTTGGCTTCGACGTAGAGGCGGCGGCCGGAAGGCATCGCGTCGAGCACCTCGCGCAGCGTCGGCAGCCGCAGACCCCGCCACATCGGCCCCTTCTTGACGCCGGCGTCCAGCCGCCGCAGCTCCTCGAGGCTGCTCCTGCCCACGCCCAGGTCGCGGTCGCAGGTGCGTCCGGTCGTGCCGTCGTGAATGACCACGACCTTGCCGTCTCGCGTCAGGTGGACGTCCAGCTCGCAGGCGCTGCCGCCGGCCCAACCCCAGCGAAAGGCCGGCAGCGTGTTCTCCGGCGGCGCGGCGGGCCGGTGCGCCTGCAGCGGCAGCGGTTGGGGATAGTCCCGGCCGGCGCCGCGGTGGGCGACGATCTCGATCGCCGGCCGCCGATCCTCGGCCGGGTCCTGCCCTGCGACGCTCATCGGCTCCTCCAGTCCCCGCGCAGGAAGGCGGTGGCGGTTTCGACGAAGGGTCCCTTCATGTCGCCCGAGATCGGGCCATGTCCCGCGTTGGGGACGATCCACAAATACGATCGCGGGATGGCGTCGTGCATCTCGACCGCCAGGGCCACCGGCACCAGCGGGTCCCGGTCGCCGCACACGATGAGCGTCTCGGCGGTGATCGTCGCCAGCTGCGGCGGGGTGAAGCTCATGTCGTCGTAGCTGTCCTTGAAACCGCGGGCCTGCGCCCAAAGCTCCCGGATCTGGTCGTCGCCGCGCCGGTGGCGCTGCCGCATGATCCGCCACGCTTCGTCGGCAGGGTCTTCGACCAGGTACTGGCGCATGAATTCCCGCGCCGACGCTCCATAGTAACTGGCGGCGCTGACCAGCACCATCGCCTCGACGCGCCCCGGTGCCCGGGTGGCCAGGTGCAGCAGCGCGTTGCCACCACCCGAGACGCCGACCGCCTTGCAGCTGGCGATGCCCAGGCGGTCGAGCAGGGCGATCAGATCCTTCGCCGCCTGGCGATGGGTGTACTGCCGGGAGGGATTGGTCGAGCGGCCGTGGCCTCGCAGATCGGGGATGATCAGCTCGTAGTCCGCGGACCACGACTCGAGGAAGCTCGCCCAGTCGCTGCCGGCGCCGTTGAACCCGTGCAGCAGCAGCAGCGGCTGCCCATGCCCATGGCGCTCGTGATACATCCGCATGCCTTGGAGCGAAAGCGTTCGCGACCGGACGCGCCTGCCGTCGGGAGCCATCGCCAGGTTTTTCTTCCGGTGCTTCTCGTTCGCCCGGGCGCCGGCGCCGGCTTCGCTCATTTGCCGCCTCCGCAATCGATCGTAAGCAGCGACATTATGTTGGCGCGCGCCGCCGGCGTGCCAGTCGCGGCGGCGGCCGGGGCGTGCCGGCGGCGCGGCCGCATGGGCACCAAATGGTGACGCCAAGTCGCGGCTTGGCGTCGCCCGCGGCCTCGACGCGGTCGGTTATATTCGAACGCGCTCCACGGGTTGCCGCGGGCACGGCATCGTCCGTCGCCGCGATCGTGGCTCCTTCCTGAGCAGCAACCAGCATCTCGCCTTGGCGCCCGCCGAGGTCGGACACGGCGGCCGCATTTCCTGCCAGCACGGTGGGCGGCCGGCCGCGATGCGCTCGCGATGGCCGTCCAACGACCCAGGACTGAAGGTTCGCGCCCACCGCTCGGCGCCGAGGACGCCGACCTCCCCGTTGCGCCGGCTGCCGTCCGGGCGGGCGGCGGCGCCGAGCTGCTGGATGGCCTGCGCGGTTACGCGGCGCAGGTCCTCGAGATCGAGCCGTGCCGGCTGCCCGCGGACCGCCCGCTGTCCGTTCTGGGGCTCGACTCGCTCGCGGCCGCGGAGCTGTCGGGAACGATCGCGGCCGCCCTCGGCATCGAGGTGAGCGCGGCCGAGCTGCTGGCCGGCCCGACCCTCGAAGAGCTGGCGGCGGAGGCCGCGCGGCGGCAGACCGCGGCCGGCGCCGGCGGGCCGCGGGCCCGGGACATCGCGGCGATGACGCCGCCGCCGGCGCCAGCGGCGGCGGCCGCGACCGCCGACCAGGCCGACCAGGCGGCTGCCCGCGGCCCGCTGTCGTGGGGCCAGCGGGCACTCTGGCTGCTCGATCGCATGGCGCCGGGGAATCCGGCGTACATCATCGCCGGCGCGGGCAGGATCACCGGCGCCGGCGGCGCGCTCGACGTCGGGCGCCTGCGGCAGGCGGTTGCGAACCTGGTCGGGCGGCATGCGGCGCTGCGCACCGTCTTCGCGCCCGAAGGCGCGGCGGCGGTACGGGTGGTGCGCCGCGAGGCCCGCTTCGAGCTCGTCGAGGAGGACGCCGCCGCCTGGAGCGAGGCGCGCGTCGAGGAGCGTGTCGCCGAGCATGCCCACCGGCCCTTCGACCTCGAGCGCGGGCCGCTGCTGAGAGTGGCGCTGCTCCACCGTCCGGAGGGTCCGCGGGACGGGCCGCTGATGGTGCTGGCGGTGCACCACCTGGCGGCGGACTTCGGTTCGCTCGAGGTGCTGCTGCGCGAGCTCGCGTCGCTCTACCGCGGTCAGGCCCTGCCGGCGGCGACCGCCACCTACGACGATGTCGTGCGCCGCGAGGCGGAGCTGCTGGCCGGCGGCGCCGGCGAGCGCCTGGCCGCCTGGTGGCGGGCCGCGCTGCCCGCGGGGGCGCCGCCCCTCGAGCTGCCGGCGGACCGGCCGCGGCCGCCGGTGCCGAGCTTTCGCGGCGGCGCCCGCGTCCTGCGCCTCTCGCCCGAGCTGACGGCGCGCCTCGCGGCGCTCGGCAGGCGCGCCGGGACCACTCCCTTCATGACCCTGCTGGCCGGTTTCATGGCGCTGCTCCACCGGGCGAGCGGCCAGGCCGAGCTGCGCATCGGCGTGCCGCACGCCGGACGCAATGACCCCGAGCTCGCCGGCGTGGTCGGCTACCTTGCCAATCCGGTCGTGGTCCGCGGCGACCTGGCGGGAGACCCCGCCTTCGGCGAGCTGCTCGCGCGGGTGCGGGAAACGGCCCTCGCCGCCTTCGCCCGCCACGCCTTGCCATTTCCGCTGCTGGCCGAGCAGCTCGGCGAGCGGCGCGACCCGAGCCGTCCCCCGGTCTTCCAGGCGATGTGCGTGCTCTACCGCGAGCGGGGCCCAGGCCGCCGCGGCCTCGGCGGCTTCGCGCTCGGCGTGCCGGGGTCGAACCTCGACCTCGGCGGCCTGGCGCTCGCATCGGTGAGGCTGCCGCGGCGCGCGGCGCAGGTGGACCTCACGCTGCTGGCGGCCGAGATCGACGGCGGGCTCGCCTGGGCGCTGCAATACAACGGCGACCTGTTCGACGCCGCGACCGCCGAGCGCCTGCTCGGCCGCCTGCGCACGCTGCTCGCCGGCGCGCTGGCCGGCACCGAGAGCCATGACGCCGGCGCGGCGCCGCCGATCTCGGCGCTGGCGCTGCTGGCGCCGGAGGAGCGGCAGCAGCTGCGCGAGTGGAACGACACCGCGGCCGCGTTCGGCCCGGCGCTCTGCCTGCACGAGCTCGTCGAGCGCCAGGCTCGCCGCACGCCCGCGGCGGTGGCGGTGACGGAGGACCGCGACGACGGCGGCGACGGTGTTGCCGGCGCTGTCGGCGGTATGGGCGGCAGGGGCGGCAGGGGCGGTTCCTGCGAGAGCCTCACCTTCGGCGAGCTGAACGCCCGCGCCAACCTGCTGGCACGCCGCCTGCGCGCGCTCGGCGTCGGACCTGAAACGCTGGTCGCCGTCGCCGCCGAGCGCTCCGTCGCCCTGGCGGTCGGCCTGCTCGCCATCCTCAAGGCCGGCGGCGCCTACCTGCCGCTCGATCCCGACGATCCGGTGGAGCGCCTGCGCCACGTGCTGGCAGACACGCGAGCGCCGGTCGTGCTGGCGCAGGGGACCCTGGCCGCGCGGCTGGGGTTGGCGGACGGCGGGGGGAGCGGCGGGGACGCCGCGAGCGCTGGCGCGGCGACCACCCTCCGCCTCGACGATCCCGCCGCGCCCTGGTGCGCGCCGCAGCCGCACGCGAGCGGCGCCGGCGCGGCGGATCTTGCCGGCCTGGCGCATCCCGACAACCTCGCCTACGTGATCTTCACCTCCGGCTCCACCGGGCGGCCGAAGGGGACGATGAACACCCACCGCGGCATCGTCAACCGGCTGCTCTGGATGCAGCAGCGCTACCGCCTGGCGGCGGGCGACCGGGTGCTGCAGAAGACGCCGACGAGCTTCGACGTGTCGGTATGGGAGCTGTTCTGGCCGCTTGCCGAGGGCGCCTGCCTGGTGATGGCCCGCCCCGGGGCGCACCGCGACGGCAGTTATCTCGCGCGGGCGATCGCCAGCCAGCAGATCACCACGCTCCATTTCGTCCCCTCGATGCTGCGCGCTTTTCTCGCGGCGCTGCCGGGCGAAGCCGGCGGGCCGGGGCGCACGCCACCGCCGCCGGCGCGCCTGCTGCCCAGCCTGCGGCAGGTGATGTCGAGCGGCGAGGCGCTGCCCGCGGATCTCGAACGGCAGTGCTGCGCCCGGCTCGCGGCGGCGCTGCACAACCTGTACGGCCCGACGGAGGCGGCCGTGGACGTGACCTCGTGGGCGTGCGACCCGGAGAGCCCGCGCGGCGCCGTGCCCATCGGGCGGCCGGTGGCCAATACCCGCATCCACCTGCTCGACCGGCAGGGCCAGGAGGTGCCGATCGGGGTGCCGGGCGAGCTGCACATCGGCGGCGTGCAGGTGGGGCGCGGCTACCTGCGGCGCCCCGACCTCACGGCGGAGCGGTTCACGCCCGACCCCTTCGCCGGCGAGACGGGCGCCGGCGGCCCACCCGGGGCGCGGCAATTCGCTCTGAACGGCGCGCCGGGGCCGCGCCTGTATCGCACGGGCGACGTCGCGCGCTACCTGCCGGACGGCGCCGTCGAGTACCTGGGGCGCGCCGACCAGCAGGTCAAGGTCCGCGGCGTTCGCGTCGAGCTGGGGGAGATCGAAGCCGCGCTTGCCAGGCAGCCCGGAGTGTGGGAGGCCGCCGTGCTGGCGGCCGGCGCGCCGGGCGCCGCCGCCGAGACGCGGCTGGCGGCCTACGTGGTTGCGGCCGGCCCGTCGCCGCCCTCGCCCGCCGAGCTGCGCGAGGCGCTGGCGCGCGAGCTGCCCGACGCCATGATGCCGGCCGGCTTCGCCTTCGTCGCCGCGCTGCCGCGCACGCCGAGCGGCAAGCTGGACCGCAAGCGGCTCGCCGCCGCGGCTGCTGCCGGCGGACCGGCGGGCACCGGACCGGCAGCGACAGGCGGGGCCGGAGAAGCGGCGCTGCCGGCCCCGCGGTGGGGCGCGGCAGGCGAGGCGCTCTACGTCGCCCCGCGCACTCCGGACGAGGCGGTGGTGGCGCGCCTGTTCGGCGAGGCGCTGGGCCTGGACGGAGACGGCGCGGCGAGCGCCGGCGGCAGACCGGCGAGCCTGGGCGGCGGCCCGGCCGGAGCGGCCAACCCGGCCAGCCCGGCAGGCCTCGCCAACCCGGCAGGCTCCGTCGAGGACGGCGATGGCGACCGCGGCGCCGGCGCCGGCGCCGTTCGCATCGGCGCCGGCGATAACTTCTTCGCGCTCGGCGGCCATTCTCTCAGCGGCGCGCGGCTGCTGGCGCGGGTGCGCGAGCGGCTGGGCGTGGACCTGCCGCTGCGCGCCCTGTTCGAGGCGCCGACGCCGGCCGCCCTGGCGGAACGCATCCGCGCCGCGCGCGCCTCAGCGCGGCCGACGGCGCCGGATTCGCCGCGCGACGAGGCGCCTCTCCGCCAGGAGGCGCCGGGCGCGCGGCTGCCGCTCTCTTCGGGCCAGCGGCGCCTGTGGCTGCTGGCCCAGCGCGAGCCGCGGTCCGCCGCCTACAACATCGCCGGCGCGGTGAGGATCGAGGGCCCGCTCGACGTCGCCGCGCTGTCGCGCGCGCTCGACGCGGTGGTGGGGCGGCACGAACCCCTGCGCACCCGCTTCGCACCGCCCCTGGCCCAGGCGGCGCGGTCGGCGCCGGCGGCGGAGCCGTCGCCGCGGGCGGCGCTCGGCGGCGGCGCTTCCACCCCGACCGGGCCGGGCCGCGACGACCCGGCGGGTGCCGGCGAGCCGGCGCAGATCGTGGAGGCGCCCTATCACCTGCCGCTGCCGGTCGTCGACCTGGCCCTGCTGCCCGGCGCGGCGGCCGAGCGCGAGGCCGAGCGGCTGGCCGGAGCGGCGGCGCGCCTGCCCTTCGACCTGGCCGTCGGCCGCCTGCTCAGGGCCCGCCTGCTGCGCCTCGCCCCCCGCCGGCACCGGCTGCTCGTCATCCTGCACCACATCGTCTCGGACGGCCATTCGCACGAGGTCTTGCTCGGCGATCTGGCGGCGTTCCACGACCGCCGCGGCCCCGCGCTTCCCGCGCTGGCCTTTCCCTACGCCGGCTGGGCGGCGTGGGAGCGGCGCCGCCTCGCCGGCGAACGGCTCGACGAGCTGCTGGCCTACTGGCGCGTCCGGCTCGCGGGGGCCGCCGCCCTGCAGGAAGCGCTCGAGCTGCCGGCCGACCGACCCCGCCCTGCACGCGGCACGGCGCGCGGCGGGCAGGCGCCCATCCACATTCCCGCCGGCGTCGTCGCCGCGCTCGATGCCCTGGGCCTGCGCCGGCGCGCGACGCGCTTCATGGTCGTTCTCGCGGCCCTCGATGCCTTGCTCTACCGCTACACCGGCGCGACCGACCTGTTGATCGGCGCGCCGGTCGCCAACCGCGAGCGGCCGGGGGCCGAGCACCTCGTCGGTTTCTTCGCCAACACCCTCGCCCTGCGCACCTCCTTCGCCGACCATCCGACCTTCGAGGAGCTGGTGGCGCGGGTGCGGGAGGCGACGCTCCTCGACCTCGCGCACCAGGACCTGCCGCTCGACGTCCTGCTCGAGCAGCTGGCGCCGCGCGGCGGGCGCGGCGCCGCGGCGCTGCTGCCGGTGGTGCTGGCGCTGCAGACGACCCTGCCGGCGCGGCTCGCCGCGGACGGCCTCTCCATGACCGCCGCGCCGCTCGCGACCGGCACCGCCAAGTTCGATCTGACGTTCGAGCTGGCGGCCGCCCCGGGAGGCGCCATCGGCGGCACCGTCGAGTTCCGGCGCGATCTCTTCGACCCCGCGACCGCGGTGCGCATCGCCTCCCACCTGCGGGCGCTGCTGGCCGGAGCCGCCGCCGCGCCGGGGCGGCGCCTCGACGACCTGCCGCTGCTCGGGGCCGCCGAGCGCCAGCAGCTGCTCGGCGAGTGGAGCGGGGCCGCGGCCGCCCACCGCCGCGAATCGACCATCGGCCAGCTGTTCGCGGCGCAGGCGGCGCTGCGGCCGGAGGCCGTGGCCGTGGCCCGCGGCGGCCAGCGGCTGAGCTACGGCGAGCTGGCGCGGCGTGCCGGCCGGCTGGCGCACCGCCTGCGCCGTCTCGGCGTCGGGCCGGAGACGCCGGTGGCGCTGTGGATGGAGCGCTCGCTCGAGATGGTGGTGGCGCTCCTCGCAGTGGTCGAGAGCGGCGGCGCCTACCTTCCGCTCGATCCGGGAGCGCCGCGGCAGCGCCTCGCGGGCATCCTGGCCGAGACCCGTGCCCGGGTGCTCCTCAGCCACTCTCCCCGCGCGCGGACGCTCCCGGACGGCGCGGCCGGTCCGGACCTCGCGATGCTGCTGCTGGACGCCGGCGGCGAGCCGGTCGGCCACGCGGACGGCGCCGCGGCGCTCGACCCCACCGCCGCCGGCGTGGCGCTCGACCCCACCGCCGGCGAGGCGCAGCCTGGAGGTGGCGCCCTCGCGGGCCCGGACAGCCTCGCCTACGTCATGTACACCTCCGGCTCGACCGGCGTGCCGAAGGGGGTCGGCGTCACCCACCGCGGCGTGGTGCGCCTGGTGCGTGAAAACTGGTACCTCAACCTCGGTCCGAGCGAGGTGCTGCTGCAGCTGTCACCGCTCGCCTTCGACGCCTCGACCCTGGAGATCTGGGGAGCGCTGCTCAATGGCGGGCAGCTGGCGCTCCATCCGCCGGGCCTGCCGGAGCCGCGGGAGGTGGGCGTTGCGCTCGCCAGCCACGGCGTCACCACCTTGTTCCTGACCACCAGCCTGTTCCATGCGGCGGCCGAGGGCGATCTCGCGCCGTTCCGCCAGCTGCGGCAGCTGGTGACCGGCGGCGAGGCCCTGTCGGCACCCAGCGCGGTGCGGGCGCTCGCCGCGCTGCCCGAGACCGTGCTGGTGAACGGCTACGGGCCTACCGAGAACACCACCTTCACCTGCTGCCATCGCCTGCGCGGTGCGGACGCGGCGCCGGCGATGGCCGCGGCGGCAATGGTGGGAACGGCAGGAGCGGCGGGAACAGCGGGAGCGGTGGGAACGACGGGAACGGCAGGAGCGGCGGGAACGGCAGGAGCGGCGGGAGCGGTCGCCGTGCCCGGCATGCCGGGCACGACGGTGCCCATCGGCAGGGCCATCGCCGGCACCACGGTCTACCTGTGGGACCGCCAGGGCTCGCCGGTGCCGCCCGCCGTCCCGGGTGAGCTGGTGACCGGGGGCGACGGGCTGGCGCGCGGCTACCTGGGCCGCCCGGACCTCACCGCCGAGCGCTTCGTGCCCGACCCCGCGGGCGCCGCGCGCGGGGAGCCCGGCGCCAGGGTCTATCGCACCGGCGACCTGGCGCGCTGGCTGCCGGACGGCACCTTGGAGTTCCTGGGCCGCCTCGACCAGCAGGTCAAGATCCGCGGCTTCCGCATCGAGCCGGGCGAGGTGGAGGCCGGCCTCGCCGCTCATCCCGCCGTCGCCGGCAGCGCGGTGGTGGCGCGCGACGCCGGCCCCGGCGATCGCCGGCTGATCGCCTACCTCGTGCCCAGGCAGGGAATGGAGGCGCCCAGCGCCGAAGAGGTGCGCGCGTTCCTTGCCGCGCGGCTGCCGGACTACATGGTGCCGGCGGCGGTCGTGACGCTCGCGGAGCTGCCGCGCAACGCCAACGGCAAGCTGGACCGCCGCGCCCTTCCCGCTCCCGCCTGGGGAGGCGCGGCCGGCGAGCGGCCCTACGTGGCGCCGCGCACGTCCGCCGAGGAGCTGCTGGCCGGACTCTGGCAGGAGCTCTTGGGGGTCGAGCGCATCGGCGCCACCGACGACTTCTTCGCGCTCGGCGGACACTCGCTGCTGGCGACGAGGCTGCTGTCGCGGCTGCGCCAGGAACGTGGCCTCGAACTGTCGATCGCCCTGGTGTTCGAGCACCCGACGCTCGCGGAGCTGGCCCGCCAGCTGGATCTGCCGGGCGCCGCCCCGCCGCCCGGCGCCGCTTTCCTGCAGCGTTCCGTAACCCTGCCGACCGCGACCGCCCCGGCCGCCCTGGCCACTCTGGCCACTCTGGCCGCCCCGGCCACCCTGGCCGCTCCAGCCGATCCTCCCGAGCTGGCCGAGGCCGGCGCCGAGGCCGCCGCCCAGGACGGCGGCACGACCCTCTCGTATCCCCAGGAGCGCATCTGGTTCCTGGATCGGCTGGTGCCCGGCAGCGCCGCCTACAACGTCGCGGGAGCCCTTCGCCTGCGCGGCCCCGTCGCGCCGCCGGTCCTTGCGGCGTGCCTCCGGGAGCTGCTGCGCCGCCACCAAGTGCTGCGCTCGTCGTATCCGCTGGTAGCCGGGCGGCCGACCCAGGAGGTGCGCGGCGCCCTCGATCTCGCGCTGCCGCGTGTGGACCTCGCCGCCGTGCAGGACCCCGCCGGGGAGGGTATGCGTCTCGGCGGCGGCATCGGCCGCCAGCCCTTCGACCTTGCGGCCGGACCGCTGCTGCGCACCGTCCTGCTGCGGCTCGGCCCCGCCGACCATCTGCTCGTGTTGGTGCTGCATCACATCGTCGCCGATGGCTGGTCGGTGCCGATCTTCGTGCGCGAGCTGGCGGCGCTCTACGCGGCCTTCTCGACCGGCGCGCCCTCGCCGCTCGCCGAGCTGCCGATCCAGTACGCCGAGTTCGCGCGGCGGCAACGCGCCGGCCTGAAGGCGGAGGCGCTCGCAGCGGGTCTCGCTTACTGGCGGCAGGCGCTGGCCGGCGCGCCAGCCGTGCTCGAGCTGCCGCCCGACCGCCCGCGCCCGGCGCTGCGGACCTACCGCGGCCGGCGCCTGCGCACGCTGATGCCGCCTGGCGTCGTGACGGGCCTGCGACAGCTCGGGCTGCGCCAGGGCGCGACGCTGTTCATGACGCTGCTCGCCGCCTTCGACGTGCTGCTCCACCGCATCACCGGGCAGGACGACCTGGTGGTGGGCGTGCCGATCGCCAACCGCGAGCGGCTGGACGTCGAAGGGCTGATCGGCTGCTTCGTCAACACGCTGGCGCTGCGCGCCGACCTCTCCGGCGCTCCGAGCTTTGCCGCCCTGGTCGACCGGGTGCGCCAGGTGAGCCTGGCTGCCTTCGCCCACCAGGGCATGCCGTTCGAGAGGCTGGTGGAGGCGCTGGCGCCGCAGCGCGATCTCGCCACGACGCCCATCTTCCAGGTGATGCTGGTGCTGCAGAACGCCTGGAGCGACGGCCTGGCGCCGGTGCGGCTGGGGCCGCTCGCGATCGAGCTTTGCGAGCTCGACACGGGCACCGCCAAGTTCGACCTGACCCTCGACGCGGTCGAGCGGCGCGAAGGGCTCGCCCTCGCCTTCGAGCTCAGCTCCGATCTCTTCGACGCCGCGACCGTCCGGCGGCTGGCGGAGCAGCTCCATACCCTGCTCGCGGCAATCGCCGCGGCTGCCGCCGATGACGTCAACGCGGACGCGCCGGGCGGCATCGACCGGCTGCCGCTGCTCGGCCCGGGCGAGCGCCACCAGCTGCTCGTCGAGTGGGCCGACGAGCCCCGGGCGACGGCCACCCTGAGCCCGGCGGCGCTGACGGTCGGCGAGCTGTTCGACTGGCATGCCGCGCGGCGCCCGGACGCGGTGGCGGTCCGCGGCCAGGGAGCGACGCTGCGCTACGGCGAGCTGGCGCGGCGCAGCCGTCAGCTGGCACGGTACCTCCGCCTCGTCGGCGTGGGACCCGAGGTGCGGGTGGGGCTCTGCGTCGAACGCTCTCCCGAGATGGTGGTGGCGCTGCTCGGCATCCTCGGCGCGGGGGGAGCCTACGTGCCGCTCGATCCGGCCCATCCGCCGGAGCGGCTGCGCCAGGCGCTCGACGACGCCGCGGCGGCGGTGCTGGTGACCGAGGAGCGCTGGCTGGCGCGGCTGGGCGCCGAAGGCGAAGGCGCCGGCCTCCCCTACCTCGTCTGCCTCGACCGCGAGCGCCAATGGATCGCGGCCGAGGACGGCTCGCCCCTGGATTGCCGGCCGCTGCCGGAGAGCCTGGCCTACCTGATCTATACCTCGGGCTCGACCGGCCGGCCGAAAGGCGTCGCCCTGCCGCACCGCGCGATGGTCAACTTCCTGCGCGCGATGGCCGGCACTCCCGGCCTCGGGCCGGCCGACGTGGTGCCGGCGCTGACCACCCTGGCCTTCGACATCGCGGGCCTCGAGATCTACCTGCCGCTGGCCGCCGGCGGCCGCATCGAGGTGGTGAGCGGCGAGGATGCCGCGGACGGTGCGCGGCTGGCGGCGCGTCTCGACGCCGCCGGGGTGACGGCGGTCCAGGCCACGCCGGCGACCTGGCGCCTGCTGATGGACGCGGGCTGGCAGGGCCGGCCGGGGCAGAAGGCGCTGTGCGGCGGCGAGGCGCTGCCGCGCGAGCTGGCGCAGGCGCTGCTCGGCCGCGGCGTCGAGCTGTGGAACGTCTACGGCCCGACGGAGACCGCGATCTGGTCGGCGGCAGGGCGGGTCGGCTCCGGCCCGGGACCGGTGGCCCTGGGGCGGCCCATCGCCAACACGCGCCTGCTGGTGGTGGACCGCCGCCTCGAGCCGGTGCCGATCGGCGTGCCCGGTGAGCTGCTCATCGGCGGGGCCGGAGTGGCGCGCGGCTACTGGCGGCAACCGGCGCTGACGGCCGAACGATTCGTCCCCGATGCGTGGGGCGCCGCGGGCGGCGCGCGGATGTACCGCACCGGCGACCTGGTGCGCCGCCGCCCGGACGGGCAGCTCGACTTCCTCGGCCGCATCGACCACCAGGTCAAGGTGCGCGGCTTCCGCATCGAGCTCGGCGAGATCGAGGCGGCCCTGGCGCGGCATCCCGCGGTGGGCCAGGCCGTGGTCATGGCGCTCGGCGAGGGGACCGGCCGCCGGCTCGTCGCCTACCTGGCGGCGGCGCCGGCCGCCGGCGGCGAGGACACCGCCGCCGCCGCTGCCGGCGCCGGCGCCACCACCTGGTCGCGGCGGGGACAGGCGCTGCTCCGGGACTTCCTCCGGCAGACGCTGCCGGACTACATGGTGCCCGCCGGCTTCGTCTTCCTTCCCGCCTTCCCCCTCACTGCCAGCGGCAAGGTGGACCGCCGCGCCCTGGCGGCCATCGAGCCGGCCCGTCCCGAGGCCGAGACCCAGGCCGACCCGCCGCGGACCGCGGTCGAGGAGCTGCTCGCGGGGCTGTGGCAGGAGATCCTGGGCATCCGCCCCCAGCGGGGAGACAGCTTCTTCGATCTCGGCGGGCATTCGCTGCTCGGCACCCAGCTCATGTCCCGGCTCAGCGCGAGCCTGGGCATCGACCTGCCGGTCATCAGCCTGTTCACCAACCCGACCCTGGCCGGTCTCGCGGCGGCGGCGGAAGCCGCCCGCGGCCTGGGCGGCAAGCCGCGGCCGGCGATCGCGCCGGTGCCGCGGGGCGGCGAGCCGCTGCCGCTCTCCCATGCCCAGGAGCGGCTCTGGTTCCTGGACCGCCTGGCGCCGGGCGAGGCGCTCTACAACGTGCCGACGGCCCTCCACGCGCGCGGCCGTCTCGAGCCTGCGCATCTGGACGCCGTGCTCACCGAGGTGGTGCGCCGCCACGAGGCCCTGCGCACCTGTTTCGCCCAGATCGCCGGCAGACCGGTCCAGGTCATCCTGCCGCCGGCGCCGGTGCGCGTGCCGGTCGTGGAGATGGCGCCGCTGCCGCCGGCGCGGCGCGACTCCGAGGTGCTGCGGCTTGCCCGCGAGGCGGCCCGCCGCCCCTTCGACCTCGAGCGGGGACCGCTGCTGCGGAGCGCCGTCCTGCGCGGCACCGGCCCGGGGGGCGAGGACCGCGTGGTGCTGTTCACCATGCATCACATCATCTCGGACGGTTGGTCCTCGGGCGTGCTGCTGGCCGAGGTCGCCGCCCTCTACCGGGCGCTCCTCGCCGGCGCGCCCAGCCCGCTTCCCCACCTGCCGATCCAGTATGCCGACTTCGCGGTCTGGCAGCGGCGGTGGCTCGACGAGGAGGAGCTGGGGCGGCAGCTCGCCTGGTGGCGCGAGCGCCTGGCGGGGGCGCCGGCCACGGTCGAGCTGCCGACCGACCGGCCGCGGCCGGCGAGCCCGAGCTACCGCGGCGGCCTCGCCAGCCTCGCCCTGGGCCGGGAGGCGAGCGAGCGGCTGGCGGCGGCCGCGCGGCGCCAGGGCGTCACGCCGTTCATGCTGCTGCTCGCGGGCTTCGCGGCGCTGCTGGCGCGCCTGGCCGGCCAGGAGGACCTGGTGGTGGGGTCGCCGATCGCCAACCGCCACCATCTCGCCACCGAGCGCCTGATCGGCTTCTTCGTCAACAGTCTCGCCCTGCGCCTCGACCTGGCGGGCGACCCGGCGGGCGAAGCGCTGCTCGGCCGGGTGCGCGAGACGGCGCTGGCCGCCTACGCCCGCCAGGACCTGCCCTTCGAGCTGCTGGTGGCGGAGCTGCGGCCGGAGCGGCAGCTCGCCCGCAACCCGCTCTTCCAGTTGATGTTCGTGCTGCAGAACGCCCCGTCCGGCGCCGCCGACCTGCCGGGCCTCTCGCTCACCCGCTTCGAGCCCGGGCCGCCGGACGCGAGGTTCGACCTCGCCTTCTCCTGGACGGAGAGCGACGCGCACGGGCTGGCGGTGGCGCTCTCCTATGCCGCCGAGATCTTCGATCCGCCGACCGCCAGCCGCATGCTCGCCCAGCTCGAGCGGCTGCTCGCCGGCCTCGCCGCCGACCCCGCGGCGCCGGTGTCGGCGCTGCCGCTGCTCGCCGCGGCGGAGCGGCACCAGCTGGCGGTGGAATGGAACGATGCGCCGGCCTCCCGCGGCGAGGACGTGGCGGAGCGGTTCGCCCGGCTGGCGGCGGCGAACCCGGAGGCGGTGGCGCTGCGGGTGCCGGCGGCCGACCCGGGGGAGGACGAGCGGCGCGTGACCTATGGCGAGCTCGATGCCTGGTCCAACCGGGTGGCGCGCCGCCTGCGCGAGCTGGGCGTCGGGCCGGGGACGCACGTGGCGCTCGCCGGCTGGCGGGGACCGGCGGTGGTGGCCGGGCTGTTCGGCGTGCTCAAGGCCGGCGGCGCCTTCGTGCCTCTCGATCCCGGGCTGCCCGCGGCGCGCCTGAGCTTCATGCTCGAGGACTCGCAGGCCGCGGTCGTCGCGGGCGAGGCGACGGCGCTTGCGCCGCTGCCGCCGCAAGCCGTCGCGGCCATGGCCGCCGTCGATCTGCTGGGCGACGGGGTGCTTGGCGAGGACCCCGCGCCGCTGCCCGGCGCGGCGGCGCCGGGAGACCCCGCGTACTGCATCTATACGTCGGGGACGACCGGCAGGCCCAAGGGGGTGGAGATCCTGCGCGGCGGACTGGCGGACGTGATGGCGGCGACCAACGGCCTGCTCGGCTTCGGCCCGGACGACCGGGTGCTGGCCACGGCGCCGTTCTCCTTCGATTTCTTCATCCTCGAGCTCCTGACCACGCTGACCACCGGCGCCACGGAGATCCTCTTCCCGATCCGTCCGGCCCTCGACCTCGAGCGGCTGGCCGCCACGGTGCCGAGCGCGACCGCGATCGAGGCGGTGCCGGTCCTGGCGCGTCAGCTCCTGGCCACGCTCGAACGGCGCGGCGGGCTGCCGATGCACTCGCTGCGCGCCGTGGTGCTGGGGGGCGACGTGGTGCCAGCCGAGCTGCTCGCCGACCTCGGCAAGGCGTTCCCGCGCGCCGCGGTCTGGGTGCTCTACGGACCCACCGAGGCGACCATCCTGTGCACCGCCTGGCGCGCACCGCGGACCTCCGCCGCGACGGCGCCGGTCCGCTCGCTGCTCGGCCGCCCGGTGCCGGGCTGCCGGGTCGAGCTGCGCGACCGTTCAGGCCGGCCGGTGCCGGTGGGAGTGCCGGGCGAGATCTGGATCGGCGGCGCCGGAGCGACCCGCGGCTACTGGCGGCGGCCGGAGCTCACCGCCGAGAAATACGTGGCGGCGCCGGCGGCGGCGACAAGCCCGGAGAGCGGCGGCGGTGGTGGCGGCGGCGCCGGCGGTGGCGGCGGCGGCGGGCGGTGGTTCCGCAGCGGCGACCTGGCGCGCCAGCTCCCCGACGGCAGCATCGAGTTCCTGGGCCGCATCGACGGACAGGTCAAGGTGCGCGGCTTCCGCATCGAGACCGGCGAGGTGGAGAACGTGCTCGCCCGCCATCCGGCCGTGCGCGAGGCGGTGGTGGTCGCGCACCCCGCGGCTGGCGCCGGCGCCGGCGCGGAGCAGCAGCTGCAGCTGGTGGCGTACGTGGTGCAGCGCGAGGGCGCGGAGGGCGAGGATGCGGACGCGGACCTGATCGGCAGGCCGGACGCGGACGCCTCGGCGACGGCGGGCGCGGCGCCGGTCGGAGCTGCCGCGGCGCCGGCGGCCGAGCTGGTGGCCGCCTGGAACACGCTCTACGACGAGACCTATGGGCGTGGCGAGGGGGCGGCGGACCCGACGCTCAACTTCGTCGGCTGGAACAGCAGCTACACCGGCGAGCCGATCCCGGAGCCCGAGATGCGGGAGTGGCTCGAAACGACGGTCGCCCGGCTGCTGGCGCTCGCGCCGCGGCGGGTCCTCGAGGTGGGATGCGGCACCGGCCTGCTGCTGTTCCGGGTGGCGCCCCATTGCGCGAGCTATCGCGCCACCGACTTCTCGCGGGCCGCCGTCGATTTCGTCGCGCGCCAGCTGGCGCGCCCGGAGCACGCGCTGCCCCAGGTGTCCCTGCGCCAGGCGGCGGCGGACGACTGGCAGGGGATCCAGCCGGGCGAGCTCGACCTGGTGATCCTCAACTCGGTCGTGCAGTACTTCCCCTCGATCCGCTACCTGGCGCGGGTGATCGGGCGAGCGGCGGCGGCGCTCGCCCCCGGCGGCAGGATCTTCCTCGGCGACCTGCGCAGCCTGCCGCTCGCCGAAGCGTTCTACACCTCCGTCGAGCTGGCGGCGGCGCCGGACTCCCTGCCGGTCGAGGAGCTGCGGCGGCGGGTGCGGCGGCGGGCCGTGGACGAGGAGGAGCTGCTGGTCGCTCCCGGCCTGTTCACGGCCCTGGCGCGACGGCTGCCCGCGATCGAGCGCATCGAGGTCTGGAAGAAACGCGGCCGGGCGGTCAACGAGCTGACCCGCTTCCGCTACGACGTGCTCCTCACCATGAGGCCCGCGCCCGCGGCTCCGACCTGGGCTCCCCAGGTTCTCGACTGGCGGACCGGCGGGCAGAGCCGGCAGGCGCTCGCCGCGCGGCTTGCCGGCGGCCCCGCGGTGCTGGTGGCAACCGGCACCCCCGATTCCCGGCTGGCGGGCGAGGCGGCGGCGCTGGCGCTGCTGGCCGACCCGGGACCCGAGATCGCCACCGTGGCGCAGCTGCGGCGGGCGGTCGCCGAGCGGGTATCGCACCAGCCCGGGATCGATCCCGAGGAGATGGCCCTGATGGCTGCCGCCCACGGCTACACGGCCGAGCTGCTGGCCGCGGGCCCCGGCGCCGAGGGCGGCCTCTGCTTCACCGCGGCGCTGCGCCGCCCGGACGTGGCGATCGCGGCGCCCTGGAACGGGGCGGTGCGCGGCGCGGACGCGGACGCGGCGGACGCCGCGGACCCGGCCAGCGACGCGGGCGCCGTGGACGTGGCCAGCGCCATGGACGCGGCGAACATGGTGAAACTTCCCTCGCTCACGGCGTATGCCAACGTGCCGCTGCGCCAGCAGGCGGCGCGCGAGCTGGTGCCGGAGCTGCGCCGGCTGGCCGCCGCGGAGCTGCCGGACTACATGGTGCCGGCGGCGTTCGTGGTGCTCGACCGGCTGCCGGTGACCGCGCACGGCAAGCTCGACCGCGCCGCGCTGCCGCCCCCGGACTCGGCGCGCCCGGCGCTCGCCGGCGCCTACGCCGCGCCGCGCACGCGGCTCGAAGAGAGCCTGGCCCAGATCTGGGCCGACCTTCTGGGGCTCGACCGGGTGGGGGTTGACGACAACTTCTTCGAGCTGGGCGGCCACTCCCTGCTTGCCACCCAGGTGGTCTCCCGACTGCGCGACGGCCTGGAGGTGGAGCTGCCGCTGCGCGCGCTGTTCGAGGCGCCGACGGTGGCCGGCCTCGCCCGCCGGGTCGAAGCCGTACGTGCCGCCAGGCCGGCAACGGCCGCTGCTACAGCGGACCCGAGGAACCCGGAAGATGCCGGAGCCGGAGCCAGAACCGGAGCCGAGCCCGCCCAGGGGCCGCGGCTGCGGCCGCAGCCACGCACCGCGGGCGCTCTGCTGGAGCTCTCGTTCGCGCAGCAGCGCCTGTGGTTCCTGGACCGTCTCGCGCCGGGCTCACCCGCCTACAACGTGCCGCTCGCCGTGCGCCTCGCCGGGAGTCTCGACCTGCCGGCGCTGGCCGGCAGCCTCGCCCTGGCGGTGCGCCGCCACGAGACGCTGCGCACCACCTTCCGCGAGGCCGCCGGCGAGCCCCGCCAGGTGGTTGCCGAGGCCCCGCGGACCGGGCCGCGGCTGCCGCTCGTGGACCTCCGCGCCCTGGGCAGCCGCGCCGCGACGGTGGCCGCCGAGATCGCCGCGCGCGACGCCCACCGCCCGTTCGACCTTGGGCGCGGGCCGCTGTTCCGGCCGGTGCTGCTGCGCCTCGCCTTTCGCGAGCACCTGTGGCTCGGCACCATGCATCACATCGTCTCCGACGGGTGGTCGATGGGCATCCTGGTGCGCGAGCTCACCGCCGCCTACGCCGCCCTGGCCGGCGGTCCGGCGCCAAGCCCCCAGGCGCCGCCGGCATTGCCGGCGCTGCCCGTGCAGTACGCGGACTTCGCGGCCTGGCAGCGGCGGCGGCTCACCGGCGGGATCCTGGCCGCCGAGATCGCTTACTGGCGAGACCGCCTTGCGGCGCTGCCGGCGCGCCTCGAGCTGCCGGCCGACCGGCCGCGCGAAGCGGTCCCTGCCGGCGCCGGCGGCAGCCGCACGCTGTCGCTTCCCGCCGCGCTGGCCGGCCGCCTGCGCACGCTGGCGGTCGCCTCCGGAGCGACGCCGTTCATGGTTCTGCTCGCCGCCTTCCAGGCGCTGCTGGGGCGCCTCGCGGGCCAGCTCGACCTGGCGGTCGGCACGCCGGTCGCCGGCCGCGACCGCACCGAGATCGAGGGGCTGATCGGCTTCTTCGTCAACACCCTGGTGCTGCGCGCCGACCTCTCGGGAGATCCGACGTTCGCCGAGCTGCTGCAGCGCACCCGGGAGAGCACGCTGGCCGCCTACGCGCACCAGGAGCTGCCGTTCGAGCGCCTGGTCGAGGAGCTGGCGCCGGAGCGCAACTTCGGCTCGACGCCGCTCTTCCAGGTGATGTTCGCGCTGCAGAACGCGCCGTTCCCGGCGCACCAGGTGCCCGGCATGACGCTCGCGTCCGTGCCGGTTCCGGTGCACACCGCCAAGTTCGATCTATCGCTGACGCTCGCCGACGGCGGCGCCGGCGGCCGCAACGGCGACGGCAATGGCGACGGCGACAAGGACGACGACGGCGATGCCGCGCCCGGTCTCTCGGGCACGCTGGTCTACAAGACCGCGCTGTTCGACGCGGCCACGGCCCTGCGCTGGCTGGGCCATTACCGCGCGCTGCTCGAGGCGGTGGCGGCGGCTCCCGGCCGGCGGCTCTCCGAGACGCCTTGGATCACGCCCGCCGAGCGCCATCAGCTGCTGATCGAGTGGAACGACCAGCCAGGAGAGCCCTCAGGGGAATGCCGCACGGCCACCGAGGTCGCGCGGCGGCCGCGACAGGCGACAGGCGGTCGCGCCTCCGATGGTCGCCGGTCGCGACACTCGTTGCTGGTCGGAGGCGCGGCCGCCGCGCCCTGGGAGGCCGGCGGCGACGTTCTGGTGCACGCGCCCTTCGCGCGCCGGGCCGCCCAGGACCCGCGGGCCATCGCCCTGGTCACGGGCCTGCCCGGCGGGCCGCCCGAGGCCGCGATCACCTATGGCGAGCTCGCGGCGCGCGCCGCGGGCGTGGCCGAGGTCCTGCGCGGCATGGGCGTCGGCCCCGAGACGATCGTGGGCGTTTGCGCCGAGCCTTCGTTCGCCCTCGTCACCGGCCTGCTCGCCATCCTCGAGGCCGGGGGCGCCTACCTGCCGCTCGACCCTGCCCACCCGCCGGAACGGCTGGCCCAGCTGATCGGCGACTCGGGTGCCGCGCTCGCCATCGCCGAGGAACGCACCGCGGGAGGGCTGCCGCCGCGCCTGCCGGTGCTGGTGCTCGACCGCGAGGGCCGTCCGCTGCCGCCGCGCCCGCGCCTCGCCCGCGCCGCGCCGCGGACCGGTGCCCATCCGGACCAGGCCGCCTACGTCATCTACACCTCGGGCTCGACGGGCACGCCCAAGGGCGTGGTCGTCTCGCACCGCGCCGCGGTCAACCGCCTGCGCTACCAGCTGGCGGCCGACCTGCACGGCGAGACCCGCGTGTTGATGCGGGCGCGCATCACGTTCGACGTTTCGGTGGTCGAGATCTTCGGTACCCTCTGGCAGGGCGGGACCCTGGTCCTGCCGGAGCCCGCGCGCCAGCAGGACCCTCCTTACCTGGCACGCCTGGTCGCCGAGCGCGAGGTGACCAACCTCACCAGCCCTCCGGGCATGCTCCCGGCGCTGCTCGCCGAGGAGCCTTTCAGGCGCTGTCGCTCGCTGCGCCGCCTGGTGGTCGGCGGCGAGCGCGTGCCCGCCGATCTGCCGCCCCGCCTTGCCCGGGCGATGGATGGGGCCGGTCCTCTGTTCATCGCCCGCTACGGTCCGACCGAGGCCACGGTCTCGGTCGCCGAGTGGACGTGGCGCGGCGAGGCGGTCGCCACGGCGTCGGTGCCGCTGGGCCGTCCGATCGCCGGGGCGCGGCTGTACGTGCTCGACGGCGCCTGGCGCGAGGTGCCCGCGGGCGTGGCCGGCGAGCTGTGCATCGCCGGCATCTGCCTGGCGCGCGGCTACCTGGGGCGCCCGGACCTCACTGCCGCGGCCTTCGTGCCCGACCCCTTCTGCGGCCGGCGTGATGCCGGCGCGGCTGCCGCGGCAGGGACCGCGGACGCCGGCGGCCGCCTCTACCGCACCGGGGACCTCGCACGTCGGCGCGCCGATGGGGTGCTCGAGTTCCTGGGACGCATCGACCGCCAGGTCAAGGTCCGCGGCTTCCGCCTCGAGCTGGGAGAGGTCGAGGCCGCGCTCTCCCGCCATCCCGCGGTGCGGGAGGCGGCCGTCGTCGACCGCGACGAGCCGGCTGGCGGCGGCAAGCGCCTGGTGGCCTACGTGGTGCCGCGCGGCAACGGCAGGCCGGCGATTGCGGCCGACGCCGAAGCGATGGCCGGCACGGCGAGCCCTGCCGGCACCAGGCTCGCGGCCGGCCCCAAGATCCCAGCTGGCAAGCAACCCCAGACCGATCGAGGCCTCGCGACCCCGGATCCCCGATCGCTGCGTGCCTTCGTCGAGCGGCAGCTGCCGTCCTACATGGTCCCCTCCGCCTTCGTCGTCCTCGAGCGGCTTCCCCTCACTCCCAACGGCAAGCTGGACCGCGCGGCGCTGCCCGAGCCGCTGGCGGCGCAGGGTGCCGGCGCGGCGGGCCGCGTCCTCCCTCGCACCCCCGTCGAGGAGCTGCTGGCGGTCCTCTGGGCGGAGATCCTCGGGATCTCGCCGGCGCCGGCGGGCGGCGGCGCGGCGGTCGGGGTGACCGACGACTTCTTCGAGCTCGGCGGTCACTCGCTGCTCGCCATCCGCCTCATGGCCCGCATCCGCGAGCGCTTCGGCCGCGAGCTGCCCGTGGCGTCGCTGTTCCGCGCCCCGACCATCGAGCGGCTGGCGTCGCTGCTGGCAGCCGGCCCGGCCAGGCCGGCGCGCCACGCCCTGGTCGAGCTGACCCCGACGCGCCCGTCGCGCCGACCGCAGAAGGGCGGCCGATCCGCCCAAGCTTTCTTCTGCGTCCATCCGGCAGGCGGCAACGTCCTTTGCTACGCCGAGCTGGCGCGGGCGCTGGGGCCCGGCCAGCCCTTCTTCGGCCTGCAGCTTCCCGACCTCGACGCGCTGGGCGCCGGCGCCGAGGACGCCACGGTCGAGGGCCTGGCAGCGCACTATCTTGCGGCGCTCGCCGCCGTCGCCCCGGCCGGCCCCTACGCCCTCGGCGGCTGGTCGCTTGGGGGAGCGGTCGCCTACGAGATGGCATGCCAGCTGCGCGCCGCCGGCGAGGAGGTGCGGACCCTGGCGCTGATCGACCCCGCGCCGCTCGCGGCGGCGGCGCCTGGCCCCGGCGTCCCCGAGGCGCGGCTGGTGGCGGAGTTCGCCTACGACCTTTTGGCGCTCGCCGGCCGCGGCGGCGCGGCGCCCGGCGAGGCTTGGAGCCGGAGCGTCGATCTGTCCATGCCACTGCCGCGGCTCGCCGCCGCAGCACAGGAAGCCGGGTTGCTGCCGCCCGAGCTGGGACCCGACGAGGTGGCGCGCCTGTTCGAGCTCTTCCGCATCACTCGCCGGGCGCTCGACCGCTACCGGCCCTCGCCCTACCCCGGCCGGCTGACGCTGCTGCTTGCCGCCCGGCCGGCGGCTGGGCATGCACGGAACGGGCGGCCGCACCCGGCGGCCGCCTGGACGCGACTCGCCGGCGGCGGCGCCGAGATCGAGTCCCTGCCCGGCGACCACTACTCCATCATGCGCGCGCCGGCGGTCGCGGCGCTGGCCGGTGCCCTGGCGCGCCGGCTCGTTTCCGGCCGCCGTGTGGCCGCGCCATGCCCGGAGGCGGCCGCCACGGCGGTGGCGCCGCCGGCGGTCGGGGCGCGCGGCGGCGGCGTCTCTCCAAACCAGTAGAGAACAGGACATCCGTAGAGGGAATGGCACATGACTGAAACTTTCGACGCGATCGTCATCGGCGGCGGGCCCGCGGGCACCACCGTCGGCTCCAAGCTTGCGCAACGCGGGCGCAAGGTCCTGCTGCTCGAGCGCGAGAAGTTTCCGCGCTTCCACATCGGCGAATCGATCACCGCCTTCGGCTTCACCGTCTTCAAGCAGCTGGGCGTCTTCGACGAGCTGGCGGCGATGAACGAGGTCGAGAAGAAGGGGCTCGAGTTCGTGCACTGGGACCGCACGGTCCCGGTGTACTTCTTCCGCGAGCGCAACGAGCCGCAGCGATGGGCCTTCCAGATGGCCCGCAGCCGCCTGGACAAGGTGCTGCTCGATTCCGCCCGCGGCCACGGCGTCGACGTGCGCGAAGAGCACCTGGTCAAGCGCGTGATCTTCGAGCACGGCCGCGCGGTGGGGGTCGAGTACAAGGACTATTCCCACGGCCCGTCCGAGAAGCTCGAGCGGGCCGACGCGCGTTGGATCGTCGATGCCTCCGGGCAGGGGGCGCTGATCAATCACCAGCTCAAGGACAACTGGCACAACGACCCGCTGCTCGAGAACAAGATGGCGATCTTCTCGCACTGGCGGGGCAACACCGGGGTGAAGAACGGCGACACCGAGCTCAATTTCAAGCTCTGTGTTCACCGCAACCGCCGCGACTGGGCCTGGTATCTCCCCATTGCCAAGGACACCCTGTCGCTCGGCGTCGTCCTCAGCCAGCAGACGGTCAAGAGGGAGGCGCAGACCAAGTCCCTCGAGCAGATCTTCTACGAGTACACCCAGGACATCCCGGTGGTCGGCGAGCTGGTGCGCAGCCCGGAGCTCAAGACCGTCGAGAAGTTCCGGGTGGTGCGCGACTACTCGTACCGCTCCAACCGCTACTACGGCGACCATTGGGTGATCGTCGGCGACAGCGCCGGCTTCATCGACCCGATCTTCTCGACCGGCCTGCAGGTCGCCTTCAACAGCGCCTATGCCCTGATCGACCCCCTCGACAAGCTGCTGGACCAGGAGCCCGGAGACCTCGCGGCGCTCGAGCCCTACCATCGCGCCGTGGACCGCTACTACCGCATCAACTCGATGCTGGTCTATCTCTTCTACCTGGCCCAGCTCGACTACCGCAACTTCAACGTTTTCTACCTGTGGAAGAACATCGAGTGGGCCGACTGGTCCGCCCGCCTGCGGGTCGCCTGGTGCTTCGCCCGCTACCTGGTGGCGACGAAAGAGGCCAAGCGGCGGCGTTTCAACGAGATCCTCTTCGGCAATCCGGGAGCGAGGAACCCCCTGGGCGACCTCTCGATCGCGCTCTCGCACAACTACGACAAGGTCTTCAAGAATCGGGAGCAGCGTCCGGCGCGCCAGGAGCAGCTCAGCGAGGCGTAGACGAGAGCGGCCGACGCGTAGGCGGGCGGCCCGGGCCTGAAGGCGCTGCCTTGAGGTCTCGCCGGCGCCCATGCGATGATCGACCGTCGGGAGGGGCGATCCATGTTTCCAGGCCTCGCGGAATTCACGGATCTGGCGCTCTTGCTGATGCGGTTGATGGTGGCGGTGGTCTTCGGGAGCAGCGGCTGGACTCATCTGAAGGACCCGCAGGCCAGGAGCCAGAGCATCGGCATGAGCAAGGGCTTCACGATCTTTCTCGGCGCCGCCGAGACCCTGGGAGCGCTGGGGGTCGCCGTTGGCGTCCTCACCCAGCTCGCCGCCCTGGGGCTGATCCTCCTGATGCTGGGAGCCATCCAGAAGAAGATCTTCGTCTGGCACACCGGCTTCTGGGGCGAGAAGACCCACGGCTGGCACTACGACCTGATGCTGGTGGTGATGAACCTGGTGATCATGTGCACCGACGGCGGCCGCTTCGTCCTGCTGAGATAGCGTCGGAACCAACTGGCCCCCCCGGGACCCCTTCCAGCCAGTATGCGACCCCCGAGGTCTGCTCGAAGGCTGCGCCCATCCTCCCAACGCATCGTCGGGTTCCCGCCACAAGCTATACTCCGCCTCCGGGGGGCCGTTAGCTCAGTTGGTAGAGCAGCGGACTTTTAATCCGAAGGTCCGGGGTTCGACCCCCCGACGGCCCACCAATAGAATCAAGCACTTAGCACTGCCATATTGACGGCCTCTCGTCTCGCTGTGACACTATTATGACAACGCGGAGAGCGAGGCCGACATGTTCAAGGACAAGAAGACCCGCTATCCGGGGATCTACCAGCGCACCCGCGAGAGCGGGAAAGTAGTCTACCTCGCGCGTGCACGGGTGAAGGGAGTTGGCGAGGCCTCGAAGAGCTTCCAGCGCTTGACCGACGCGAGAGCCTGGTACCGCAAGCAGATCGTCTCGATGCAACAGCGCGACGCGGTGGGCTCGGTGGTGTCGATCTGGTTGAACGAGGCCGAAGCGGAGGCGTTACGGTTGCGGGCGGAAACGGAGCGACGGCCAGAGTCGTCGCTGGTCCGGGAAGCGCTTAGGCGCTTCCTGGCAGAAGCATAGCGTGCCTCGCAGGTCACCGACCTCCCCGCGCCCAGCGCCGGAAGGCCTCGATCCACTCCGCTCCCTGGGGCGGTGGAACCGGAATCGGTAGCTCAAGAAGAGAGATTGCCTGCCGAACTCGGTCTCGCCTGCAGATGGCCACGATCTCCTCCTCGTCGGTCAAGTCGATACGCTCGACCGTAACGCGCACGCCGAGGATCTCGGTCTGAAAGGGTAGGTCGAGGTTGTCCTCAAGCATCGAGTAGAAGCCGCCTATCTGCTCGGACCCGTTGTAGCAATCAACGATGGCTTCCTCGATCAGCTTGTCGAGCTTGGATGCGGTTACCCTGTGTTGCCGGCCCTGCCCAGACTTCTTCTTTGTACCGGGTCTCACTGTCACGCTGACTCCTCGAAGTGGCGAAGCGCATCCTGGTCATACTCGACCGTTGGCTCGTCGATCACCTCCGCGTAGCCAAGCGGCGCCTCGCCGCGGCCGTATCCGATCGCCCGGTATGCCCGCAATCGCTTCTCGAACATGCGCACAAGCATCGGCACCTCTCGATCGACATAGTCGAAAATGCGAACCTCAACCTTCTTGGGATGAAGCCGATGGAACCGGCCGGCGTATTGCACCAATGTGCCCTTCCATGAAAAGGGCATCGCCAGAAAAAGAGTGTCGAGCCGTGCGTCGTCGAACCCTTCGCCGAGGTAGCGGCCGGTTGCGAGCACAAGTCGCTCCTCGCCCTCGGGGACACCGGCAAGCTGCTTCCATTGCTCGACTTGTCTCGACAAAGGCGTCGACATCGTCCTGCCACGAGGTCTTGTCAAAATCGACCGCGAGAAACCAGCAGGTTTCATCTTCGAGCAACGGGTAAATGCCAACCACCTTGCGTCCGCGGAGGTGATCGATGACAATCTGATCATCGAACGGGATGAACGCCTGATTTGAGCATTCGCCGCACCTGATCTTCGGGAGCTCACAGAGTCCTCGAACGAACTTGTTCGCACAGGCGGGGGCATAGCCGGGCTTCCCGGTTTTCTTGCTCACGAATCTCGTGGGAAAGATGCCTTCACGACCCTTGAAGAGCGCTCGAAAGAGCCGGACCTTCTCTATGGGCGTCGTCGGCACCCGGGCGTCTCCGAGCCTGGTCATGGGCGCCGCTACGCCCAAGGTCGCCTGTCGGACTGGGCGGCTAGGTTCCGGATTCGGGACCACCGGCAAGACAGATCCGGTTGGCTCGAGGGAAGGTAAGACCGCGAGCTCTTCGCGCAGAGACTCCATCCTGGAACGGGTAGCCTCGCGCTGTCGATCAATCTCGGCCAGGCGTGCTTGCTCACGGGCCAACTCGTCAAGTAGCTCCTGTCTCGTTGAAGGCATCGCGGCTACCGGCCTCTAAAGAGATGCAGTAAGCACATTAACAGTGAAGGTTGGCCGACGGCCCCTGGATCACGGGATGGCACGTCTTGAAGGCAAATAATAGCGTAAGCCGGCAAGAGTCACGCGGAGGCCCATCGCGATAGAGATATGGTGGCATCTCGCACGCCTCCGCTCCTGGTTGCCCTGGAATGAGATTGCTTGACTGAGCCGCCCCATGAGCGCCTCCGGATCGAGGCCAGGAGGCAGGGAAGGGTTTGGGCGTTTCGTCGGAAGGAGGGAGGCAAGAATCGATGTCGTCGTCTTGCCTGTTCACCTCCCTTCCAGGCCCGCGCCAGTCCTGTGCGAAACGCCTCGATCAGGGAGTGCACCGGCGCCGGGCTCGTCTTCCCCGATTCCCTCGCGGGTGTCCTTGCGGGCAGCAGGCTGCCGATGCGGACTTCAGGGCGGTGGCAGGGAGCAACATGGCTCAAGCGCCCGGTGATTTGCATGGAACGGCGGCTACCTCCACCGTGCGACTCCGTGTCACACTTGAGTCACAGTGCGTGCCTTCGGGCGTCCAAGTGGCCTAATGAGAAGCACTTAGGTGCAGTGGGGCGAACGCGCTGGTGCTCTGCGCCGGCGTCGCGTGGGCAAACGGATAGCCGGCGAATCGATCTGGAAAACGGAGTGCTAGACCCGCTCGCACCGCACGAGGGCGGCCATGTTAGTCCTATATACTTCTCGGCAAGCTCCTTGTGGGGGAGCCGCTTCCAGAGCTGAAACACCATGAAGACACTAGAGATCGAGATTCCTGACCAGCTCGGCCGGCAGATCGAGGAGCTCGTGCGCCGTGGCTGGTTCACTGACGAGAACGATCTGGCCCGCCAGGCCCTCGGCGACTTTTTGCGCCATCACCGGCTCGAGCTGCAAGAGCAGCACCAGCTCGACGACATCGAGTGGGCCCGCAGGCTTAAAGAGAAGGCTGGGTGAAGCGGATCGTCTGCGACACCGGGCCGCTGCTCCACCTCTTCGAAGCGAATCTCCTCAACCTGCTGGAGGCCGCCGGGGAGGTCCTCATGCCTCCCGGCGTCGCCAATGAGCTCGAAAGTGCGGCGCTGGAGCTGAAGCCAGGTGACCTACAGTGGCTTGTGACTCGCCCCCTCTGCCCGTCCCACGATGTGGAGGCCAGAGACTGGCACTGAGCTGGGCTGCTCCACCTGGGCGAGGCTGAGGCCCTGGCTCTAACGCTGCAGGAGCGGGCCGACTGGTTCCTCACCGATGACAGCGCCGCGCGTGTGGTCGCCGAACAAATTGCGGTCGAGGTTCATGGCTCCCTGGGTGTACTCCTCTGGGGCGCTGCGACTGGGCTCGTCGACTTTCCGGCGGCAGAAGCGGCACTGGACCGCCTACGGCAATCGTCACTTTGGGTCTCCCCCCGAGTCTTACGCGAAGCTCGCCACGCCCTCCTCGACCTCTTCGCTTAGGACCTCAGCTCAGTCGAACGTACCAGTAGGCCAGGCTCGCTAAGCTGCGACCCTCGCTCGCCTCTGCCGCGAGACCGCGTTCTACCAGCAGCTCACCCGCGGCAGGCTTCACGTCCCCGCCGCCTCCCCGCCACCGTGGCCTGGGCGTGGCTCCTCGCGAAGCGGCCTTCGACCGCGGCTTCCTCTACGACGAGACCAGCCAGATCCTGGCGCCGTTGGGCACCAGGATCTTCATTCCGGAGGTCACCGACGTGCCGTCACCCCGAACCCGCCGGCGATTGAAGTGCTACCGCGTCGGCAGCGAAGGGCGCATCGCCCATCTCAAGCGCCAGTATGCCCTCGGCCGCTCTCGGCTACGGGGTACCGAGGGGGCTCGCATCTGGGAGAACTGGTCGGTCCTCGCCTATAACCTCGACACCCTCGCGACCCTGTGACCGGTTCGCATCACCTGGCAGGTGCCAGAGTCGGCTGGCCGGCCCCGTCAGCCCCTATCCAGCCGAAAATCCTGCGTTTTTCCGGGGGAAGTAGCTAGTCTCCCACCTGGTCATCCTCACCGCCATCGCCAGGCTGCGTCCCGTGCCCGCCCGCATGCCCCTCGGCCTCGACAAGCGTGTCGGCGACGGCGGCTTCCAGCTCTCCGGCGAGCGCAGTCACCTCCTCGGCGATCGCACGGCGACCGCCGACGTCCTGCCTTCCCCGCTACATTGTCACGACACTCTCGTTCGAGTACGCCGAGCATCCACTGCTGTTGCAGGCGCGGACGCGGTAGGTGTAGGTATGGCTAAAACCGATCGTCGAATCAGTGTAACTTGAAGTGTCCGGACCCAGCACCACGATCTCTCCATAGCTCCCGGAACCCTGCTTGCGCTCGACGTGGAACGAGGTCTCATCACTGCTATTGTCAAACCAGCTCAGCCCGACATGAGGGCCGGAGTTGTCGGAGGCGTTGACCGCCCGCAACTCGCTGGGAGCAAATGGAGCGCCGCTGGTATTGAACGTGGTAGCACTGGCCTCGGCGCTCGGTTCCGACTCGACGCTGCCGATTGCCGTGGTCACTTGATAGGTGTAGGTGGTCGACGGGGCTAGATTGAGGTCATTGAAGATGACCACACCTGGCCCGGTGCTCCCGACCTTGGCGAAGCTGGTGCCGACGCCGCTCTTCCGATAGATGTTGAAGCCGGGTACCTCGCTGCTCCCCCAGCTTAGAACGATGCGGGCTGTCCCGACCGGGGTTGCGGAGAGCTGAGTTGGCGCCGACAGTGCGAAGCTGATCGCGCAGGCAAGACCGCCGGAGTAGTCTTGAGTGTAGGTGACGAGCACCAGGTCTGGCGCCGACGGCGAGGAGAGGTGGGCGGTAGAGGCCGAGCAAACTGGGCCTTCAAAGAAGCCCGAGTCATCCTGAAGGGCAGACACGCAGTCGTCCGGGGCTACCCCGAAGCTCGCCGTCGTGCTGATCGTTTGACCAGGGTCTACGCTTCCCAGCACTGTACCTACCACGTCATAGGAGCAGCTTGGCGCCACGTCGGTGCCGGGGATCGTTACGGAAGACAGGTTCTCGACCGCAATCGTCGCGGCACCCGCCAGTTGCGCGGCGAGGATGAACAGAGCGATTCCGGCTGTCAAGACAAGATGACTGCGCGTCATGGTGATCTCCCCTTTCTAGGGCGATGCTGCGCGGTGACCATTAGGTGACCGGCGGTTACGTCTCTGAGGATCTAATTAACAGTCAAACCCGGGGAAATGGCGGAACGGGCGCGGCGACGGGACGATCGGCAGGGCGGGCGGCCGCGCGGAGGGGTCGCCCTGGAGCGACCGAGGCGCTCAGGGAGGATGTGCCGCTGCAGGCTACCGGAGGATAGTGATCAGTCTGGCCGGACCGTGATGATGTAGTCGCGCACCGGCGCCGTTTAGCCACGCGGGCAGAGGCGCAGCCCGTAGTCGCCGGGCTGTAGCCGGCGGCTCGGCACGGCCACGGTGAGCTCCGAGGGGCCAGTCCACTCGAGGCCGTCGACCTTCCACAGGCCACCCGGCGAGCACGACCAGCTACTTGGGCATGCCCTTCCCGTCTCCGTCGGTGCTACTGCCAATCGCCATAGACCTGAAACGCCGCCCAGTAGAAGGGAGCCCGCGCATCGTGCGCGGCTCCCTTGACGCTCCCCTCGGTCACCGGCAACGATGGCTGCAGCAGATCGAGCTGGGCCTGCCGCAAGGCTTCATCCTTGGATTGTCCCGCAAAGAGGTGGCGGTAGAAACGCACCATCAGCTCGGCCGTCGTCTGGTCCGCAACGTTCCAGAGCGAGGCCACAACGGAGCGCGCGCCCGCGTATTGGAAAGCACGCGTCAAGCTGAGCAGGCCTTCACCGCGGAGCTCCTTGCCGAGGCCTGAATCGCAGCCCGAGAGCACCACCAGATCGGCATCGAGCCGCACGCTCTCGAAGATCTCCCAGGCTTGCAGCAAGCCGTTCTCCTGCCCGTCCTTGATCTGCTCCGGGATCGTGAGCACTACCGCCGAGTCCAACGGCGACTGTTCGTCGAACGTGCTGTGGGTCGCAAAGTGAACGTACCGCGTCTCCTTGCCGATCGCCTTGGCGCGCTCCTCGGTGGCAGCCTCTCCCAGATACACGCTGGAACCCAGAGGGTTGAGCTGGGCGATCCGCTCGACCTCGCTACGGCTGAACGGCAGCGGGGCGAAGGAGAACCCCCGCTCGATCGCCGACCGCAACCGAAGATCCGCCACCTCGGCCGGCTGCTTGCCGGTCGCCCCTCGGGGCACGAGGGGATCGCCGAACGCGATCAGCGTCGCCGCCCGCGAATCGGTCGGCGCATGGCGCGACCGCCGGAGCTCGGCGTACACGGTCGCCGACAACGCGAGGTGGACGGGCTTCCACTCGGCCAGGTACTGCCAGCTCCTCCTCCCTGTGCCCGGCGTATCGCGGACGAGCGCGCTCCAAGGCAGCAGATGGAGCGCCCCGTCGGGCACGATCAGCACCCGCCGTGCCTTGCCGATGGGACCCGCGGCGGGCGCGATCAGGAGACGAAAGAGCCGCCGCGCCAGGGCCACGAAGCTTTCCTGCCGTGCCCTGCCCAGACCGGAGTCCGCACGCGCCTCCGGAATCAGCCCGCGCAGCCGCTCGATTCTACGCTGTAGCCCCGCTTCTCCGGTCGGGATCGCCTTGACCTCGAGCGGCATTCCAGGAGCGACGATGAACAGGTCCGTCCTGTCCTTCCCGACGCTGTAGGCCAGCATCACCGTGCCAGGGTCGAGCGTACGTTGCGCCCCCGCGAAGTCGAGCGGCTGCGGCACCAGGAGCGAGGCGGGGCGGGGCGATGCCTGCCGGACCTTCTCCTCCACCTCGTCCTGCTGGCGCCGGAGATCGCGGATCTGTCTCGACAGCTCTACGAACTGCGCGCGGTCCTTTTTCGGATCGAGATTGGCGGTCTGCTGCTGCGTCCTGTCGTACTCGAGCGCGAGCCGCCTCCGCTCGGCGCGCAACGCTTCCGGGATGTCGAGCGGGAAGGAGAGGTCGCGCTCCGCCAGCATGGCGAGCAGGCTCCGGCCACGCGAGCGCTCCAGGACGGCAAACGCGTCCCGCGGCAGCCGTCTGGCAAGGAGCAGCTCGATGAGATCTCGATAGAAGACCTCACGGTCCGCAAGAAAACTGATCTTGAGCGTGCTCGAGCCACCGAGGTGCTGAAACTGATGCTCCACGGCTTCCACTGCACGCCTGAGATACTGCACCGCACGCTCGGGCCGCTCGGCACGCTCCAGCCTGCCGAGGTAAGCGAGCATGTCGGCGGTCTCGAAACCCTCGGGAACCACCCTCTCCACGATATGTAGCGCCCGTTCGAGATAGCCGATGGCTGCTCGCCGGTCGCCGCTCTTGTCCATCACCTGACCAACGCCCGCCAGCACTGAGGCGGTGGCCAGGCCCTGAGGGTCCCGCGCCTCGAGCAGGGCCAGTCCCCGCTCGTCGTGCCGGCGCGCACCGGCGAGGTCTCCGCGACTGAGCTCGACGTCGCCCAGCAGCAGCAGGGCGGCGCCGAGCTGAGGGCTGTCGGGCGCTGTCTTCTCCAGGATGCCGACGGCGCGCCGGCCGTCGCGGGCCGCCGCCTCGAGATGCGAGCGCCCGCGTTCCACGCCCGCCAGGTCCACGAGGCTGAGCGCCGTGTCCGGGCTCTCCGGGGCGATCCTCTCGAGGATCTCGACGGCGCTGCGTGCATACCTCTCGGCCAGCTCCAGGTCGCCGCGATCGTTGGCTAGGATCCCGAGGCCGCGCAGAGGACCGGCCATGCCCTTGCTTCCCGGCAGCTGCGCCTCGAGCCGCGCCAGCGCCGCCTTGAAGTAGCTCTCCGACAGCTCCAGATTGCCTCGATTCCGGGCCAGCATGCCGAGCACTACGAGGGTGTCGGCAAGTCCGGGGCCGGGCGATCGGCGCTCGAAGACAGAGAGCGCCCTCTCCTCATACCGCTCCGCCTGGTCCGCGTCGCCCCGGCTCATGGCCAGCTTTCCGAGCTCATTCAACACGCTCGCCGCGTCCGCGCTGCCGGGGTCCTCTCGCTCCCAGATGTCGAGGGCGCGCTGATCATACTTTTCGGCCAGCTCATAGTCCCCCCGCTTCCGTTCCAGGATCCCCGAGTTGATGAGCGCGCGCGCCAGGTCACGGTCGCCCCGTGCTCGCTCCAGGGTGGCGAGGGAGCGCCCGAGATCCTCCCTGGCGAGGTCGAGCTGCCCGAGATCGGTCAGCACGCTTGCCCGATCGCTCAGCACCTGGGCCAGCTCGCGGCTCTGCGGCGCCAGCCGCTCGAGGAGCGCGATGGCGCGCGCGAAGCAATCCCTGGCGCCACGCAGATCCCCCTCGTGGACCAGCACCGCTCCGCGGTCCCGCTCGCCCATCGCGGCCTCGAGGCTGTCCTCGACGACGACCCCGCCCGCGCAAGCGCCGGGGCCTGGCCGCGGCTCGTCATCGGCGAAAGCAGTGTCGCCGCTAGCGGCCAGCAGCAGGCAGAGCCAGAGAACGGGGGTCGAGCGACCCAGCCTGCCAGGCGCTGCGCTCCACCAGCGGGCCTTGGCTCCGTGCCCCCTCATGAGTGTGAGCTCCTCTCTTGGCCGATAGACGCCAATTCCAAGGGTCCGAGGCATCGCCGTCGATGTCATGGTAGCATAGCGGAGAGAGCTTATACGATGAGTATCTTCACTAGCTGCGTCCATACGCTCGGGCAGGGGAGTGGCGACTGGCGGTAGGGAAGGAACCTCGGCCACGCGATGGGCATCTTCACGCAGCACGTCCAGGCCCTCGGCCGCGGCGAGCCGCCGCCGGACCACGAGCTCGCGCGGCTCTGGCGGGCGCTACGCGCCGCCCTGCGCTCCGAGCTCAACCGGCGGGGCCTGTGGGGGCTCGCGCCGAGCTATCTAGGGATGGTGGGTTGGCGGAGCTGGAGCGAGCGCGGCGACCAGGCGGGCGCCGCGGCGCCCCCCCGCGAGAGCGCGCTCGATGAGCTGACGGCCGACTGCTACGCTTTCGTCTTCGTCGACCGGCTGCAGAGCCTCGCGGCGCAGCTCGGGCTCAAGCCCGAGATCGACGGGCTGGTCGCACTCAACGTTCGTCACTTCATCCACGAGCGGCAGCGCGAGCACGACCCGCTGGGCTACCGCGTCTTCGACGTCCTGCGCTCGGCGCTGCGCCAGGCGCTCGACGCGGGGGAGCTCCACCTCCTCGGTGGCGATCCGCGGGTGCAGAACGACACGGTGCTCGGTTTCAGGTCGAGCGCCACGACGCCGCCGACGCCTGGGCCCGACTTGCGCGCGCTCGTGGGGCGCTGGAACGACGAGATCCTGCCGGACCTCGCTACCACTCAGGGCAAGAAAAGGTCGGACGTCGCCGGCAGGCTGCGGCGACGGCTGCCCGAGCTGCGGGGCGAGGGGATCGAGGCTTTCCGCCTTCGCGACCTCGCCGAGCCGTTGAAGCGCGACGCGCGGGCGCGCTGGGCGGCCCTCCTCGGCCAGGCGGCGGGCGACGTAGTTTGGCGGCAGGGCCGCGCCGAGACCGGCGGCGCCGTGCGGATGGCGCCACCCGACACCGGAGTCGATGACCGCGAAAGCTTCGACCACCTGGTGCGCGGGGTGGCCGAGTCCCTCCGCCGGCTCGAGGTTGACGACCGCACCCGCGGCTACCTGGCTAGCTTGTGGCACTACCTCAGCCGTTGGGCGAGCGAGCCTGCCGACCTCGCAACCAGACCGTGGCGGGAGAGGGACGCCGCGCCGGGGCCGGCAACCGTGGAGATCAACCGGCTCTCCCATCGTAAGATCACGAGGCAGCTGGGTATCCCTCGCGAACGGCTTCCCGAGCTCTTCGCGATCCTGGAGCACATGATCGAGGAGTGCCGGGCCAACTCAGGTAGCCGTCAGCCCGGCGGCGACAGCAGAGGAGACCGAGGCCATGGATCGCAGCGGCGAAGGGGTGGAGCGGGCGCTGGCGCGAAGCCGTCTCGCCGCCGCTGAGCTCGACCGCCGCCGCCGAGAGGCGCCGGCCCCCGGCGACCTCTTCGTCTGCCGCGCCACGCGCGACTTCCCGGTCGAGTGGCTGGTCGTCGAGCGCGACCGGCGGCGGCCGGAGCGCCTCCTCGTCCTCCTCGCCGATGCCAGCCCCATCCTGGGCAGCGGTGATCTCGCGGTCCCCGCGACCGCCGGTTCGGGGCGTTTGAGCCTGCGCTGCCGCTTCGGGGCCTGGATCGCGGCTGGCGATCTCGACCCGGAGCTGCGCAGCGGCGTCGTCGGAGCGGACGTCGTCGCTCGCGCTCTCCACCGCCACCGCGAGCTCAACCAGGAGCCGATTGATCACCAGACCAGCGAGCACGGGGCTGATCGGGAGTACCAGGACTGGGTCGAAGAAATCGTCGCGCCGGCGCACGCCGCTCTCACGGCGGCCATGGACGGTCATGCGACCGCCGCTGCCGTGGTGGCGAGCGGAGAGCGCAGTGAGGCTCGCTTGCCGCCACCGCCGAGGAGCTGGCTGTACCCGCTGGCCGCGGCCATTTTGTTGCTCATCGCGATCGGTGCGGGCGCGGCGCTGCTCTGGCAGCGGCGGGAACTCGGCCGGCTGGTGCAGGAGAGTCAGCTGCTCAGAGGGGCTCTCCGCCACAAGGAGGCGGGGGCGCGTGCGGCCAGAGCCGAGGCCGAGCGCTACCGCGGCGAGATCGAGCGGACAGCGGCCACCCGCCGCGGCGATCAGCAGCGGATCGCCGCCCTCGGACGGGAAGCGGACACCAGCGGCCAATCACCAGGGCTGCTCACCAACCTGCCGTTCCTCCTGCTACAGCCGCGGGAGACGGAGCGCGGCACGCCCATCGCCATCCCGCGCCCGGCTCGTTCGCCGTATCTGCTGCTCCTGATCGAGCTCGCAACGGACCCCGGCCCGCCTTACAGGCTGGAGATCTCGCACCAGGGCCAGCCGGGTGGCGTCTGGAAGATCGGCGGCCTCGAGAGGACCGGCCCCTCGGAGCTCACCGTGGCCGTGCCGAGCCGCTGGCTGCAACCCGGCGACTACGGGCTGCGCCTCTACGCGCGGGACTCCACGACGCCGTTCCGCGAGTACACCCTCGCGGTGCGGCCGGACTGATCGCCATCCTTTTCCGTAAGCCTGCAACGTGATTTCACCTCCTCAGAACGGGTTCGGCCCGCCGGTCAGGTTGGCATAGAAGGCCCCCCGCCCATACGTGAACGCGGCGATGGCGGCGTGGTCGCCGTCGAGCGCGAGGCCAGTCACCGCCACGTTGGGAAGGCCCGAGTTGAACTGCGTCCAGGTCGTGCCCTCGTTGGTCGAGAAATACACTCCGGCCTCTGTGCCGATGACCAGCACCCGGGTGGTGCCGGCGAGGTAGGTGACGACGCTGTAGACCGGCAGGCCCTGGGGCAAGTTGCCGGAGATGTTGGACCAGCGCCTACCGGTGTTCGTGGTCTTGAAGACCGCCAGCGGCCCGCTGGCCGCGCAGGTCGTCGAGCAGGGAAGCAGCGTGCCGGTGAGATAGGCGAGCCCGGAGTTGAGCAGGGGGTCCGAGCAGTCGACGGTGATCGAGTTGATCTGCATGCCATTGGTGGTGGAGGTGGCGGCACCGGGCAGTCCCTTGCCGTGGACCCATGTCGATTGCAGGCCGGCATTGCCGCCGGTCGTCGTGTACTCGTCGCTGTAGAAGGCGCCATGGATCACGTTGCCGGCGCACGGCGCGATGGCAATGGCTGTGGGAGTCGAGGCAAAGACCGGCCCGCTGCTCGCGTACCAGCCGGTGCTCGGCGTGTATTCATAGACGTTGAAGTCAACCCCGAGCGCCAAGTGCTGCTCGTTGCCGCGATCGACGGTGTAGAAGGGGTAGAAGGAGCCGCCGTGACCCTGCAAGCTGGCGGCGAGCGGGCTGAACGAGGCGGCGCCGTCACCGCTTTCCCACGGTCCCGAGCAGAAGTCCGCGCACGAGAAGGTGGCTCCGGAAGGGTAGGTCTGGGGCTCGGAGTAGGCGAGGCTGCGGTCGGCGGCGGTCTGGCCCAGGTAGGAGAAGCCGGCGTCGGTGAACCAGTTGTTAAACAAGCGGACGTCCCACTCGAGCGGGCTGCTCCCGGTTCCGTAGACGAACACCTCGGCGCCGTTGTCCTGTGTGCCCCCAAGGGCGCGGGTGTCGCTCAGGAAATCGATCCCGAGATCTCCCCCCTCGAACTGGGCCAGCGTCAGGCCGCCGTTGAGGCTGTTCGCAAAACTGGCCGACTCGCCGCCCGGGAGATAGAAGATGCCGCCGTCGTTGCCGAGGTAGAGCGAGCAGGGCGAGGCCGAGCAGGGCGGGAAGGCGATCGCGTGCTGGTCGACGTGGCCCTGGACCGCCGACGCGACCTGGTTCCAGCCCCCGCCGGTCGTGCCGCCGGTCGTGTAGGTCAGATTGAGCGCGGCGACGTAGACCAGCCCCGGGGAGAAGGGATCGACGGCGATGTCCAGGTTGTATCCGCCGTAGGTCGTGCCCGCCACGCTGTTGGTGGCCGTAGGTGCCCAGGTGTTGCCGCCGTCGGCCGTGAAGTAGATGCTGCCGGCCACGTCTTCGTTGACCGTATCGAGAACGACGTAGGCCACGTTCGAGTTCGAGGGGGCGATCGCGATACGCGCGCGATAGCTCCAGGCACTTGCCGCGGGCAGACCGGTCGCGACTTGCGCCCAGCTCGCGCCCGAGTTGGTGGAGCGATAGAGGCCGATGCCCGCGACCGCCGCGTAGAGCAGGTGGCCGTCGGCTGAGGCGGCGACGTCCCGGACCGGCGTTCGGCCGGCAAAACCGGAGTTGGCGCCATTGAGCCTGGTCCAGGTCGCGGCGCCGTCGGTTGAGCGGAAGAGGCCGGCGCTGCAAGCGAGCCACAGGGTGCCGGCCGTCGAGGCAAGCAGGCGCTGGGTGGGAGCGGTGCCGCAAGAATCCGCGACCGGCAGCGACCAGGTCGCGCCGCCGTCGGTCGATTTGATCACACCCGCGCCCGGCCGCGGCCCGTTGAGCTGGTCCGGATCACCCGTTCCGGCATAGACCACGTTGTGATTGGTAGGATCGACGGCGATCGAACCGATCGCCAGGCTGGGCTGGGAGCCCTCGTTGCTCATGGGCTGCCAGGTGCCGCCGCCGTCGGTGCTCAGCCAGACCCCGCCGTTGGCCCCGCCGGCGAACAGTGTCAAGGGGACGACCGGATCGACGGCGATACTGGTCACCCTCCCGGCGTAGGTCCAGCCCTGCACCATGATCGGCTTCGGGCCCATCGCGCGCCAGGAACCGCCGGGCACGAGCGCCTTGCCCTCCTCCCGCGCCACGCCGCTGGCCGGCAGTGAGTCGGCGGCCTTCAGCCGCCGGGCGCTCGCCACGATCTCGCGCAGCCGTTCCGGAGTGACGTCGCCCATGCGCTCGCGCCAGTACTTGGCGCGCTCGCGCGGATCTGCCTCGCGCAGCTCGGGAGGAGCGCCATGCGGCACGTCGAGCGCATCCGCGCCGGCGGCCCGGGCCGCGCCCGATGGGGTCAAGGTGAGGAGAATCGCGGCAGCCAGCCAGGAAGCCCGCGGGAGTGCCGCCGCCGGCCGGCGTCGAGTAGACAGCATCGACATGATCGACCTCCTTTCGGTCTTCTCATATCTAACGGTCCGATCGTGCCGTGTGGCTGGGAGGCGAGAGGCGCCAGCGCGCCAGTTGTGCGCCTTGTCGCGGGCACCTAGGCGCCCTCGACCGTCATGCGGTACTCGGCGACCAGCTCCGTCCTCTCGGCGTGCAGGCCGTAGAGTCGGAGCCGGTGCGCCGCACCACGAGCTGGTCCGGGCGGGCCGAGATCCCGAGCAGCTGGCCCGCGAGTTCGAGCCCTCGGCGCAGGCAGCGGCTCGGCACGGCCAAGGTGAGCTCCGAGGGGTTGGTCCTCTCGAGGCGTCGATCTTCCACACGCCGGGGGCGCAGGAGATCCCGTCCTAGTGACACGCTAGTGACAACGGATTTTTATAACCGCCTAGATCGGACTAGAACCGCCGCGCCATCGGAGACCATAAGTCCTTTTCTTTCAGCCAGTTCTTCTAGCAAGATCAAGGAATGTCTAGGATTGGCGAGTACTTTTAATCCGAAGGTCCGGGGTTCGACCCCCCGACGGCCCACCTACAGAATCAAGCACTTAGATCAACGGAGCTTGTGTCAGGGAGCGACTTGGTCCACAATTGGTCCACTTGCCTGAGTGGGGGCCAATTGCCCGACAGGGGAGGACCGAACACATGAGTATCCAGCGTCGCATCGGCAAGAACGGCAAGGTCTCGTGGCGGATGCGGGTCAGAATGAAGGGCCACCCGATCCAGACCGAAACATTCGACCGGAAGACAGACGCCGCGCAATAGGCTGAGAGCATCCGCGCAGCCATCCGCGAAGGGCGCCGCTTCCCGACTAGCGAGGCCAGGCGGCACACGCTGGCCGAGCTCATCGACCGTTACCGGCAAGAGAAGCTACCTGACTACGACGAAGGTGAGCAGCGTCACCGAGCGGCCAAGCTCGCCTGGTGGAGAGCAAGGCTCGGCGACCGCTATCTCTCCGACCTAACTCCAGCAGCCATCTCGGAGGCCAGGAGCAGCCTTGCACGGATGGGGCCCGGCGAGAAGCCTGCCGCCCCGGCTACGCAGCACCGCTATCTGGCTGTGCTCCGCCACGCGCTCAACATCGCCAAGAACGAATGGGGTTGGCTTGAGGACAATCCGGCGAAAAAGGTCCGCCCCAAGAGGGAGCCCCGCGGCCTCGTCCGGTATCTCTCACAAGACGAGAGGGAGCGCTTGCTCGCCGCCTGCGAGGAGAGCGACGACCCTAGCAGCCCGTGGTGAAAGTGCTTGATTCCATTGATGTCGCGGCCCTTGGCCGGTAGAATTGGGGGTAGGTCAAGAAGGAGCTCCCGGCATGGCGATGGGCAAGCGCAAGCGGCATCGGCAGCGTCCTTGTGGGTGGAAGGCGCGCTCGACGTACTCATCGAACCCGTGCTGGCCCAAGATCTGGTTCAGCCGGCGGTAGAACGGATGCGCTGGACCCTTGGTCAACCGCGCCACGACCAGGCAGCCGAAGGTCTTGGCAACGAGGTGCTGTCGGAACTCGTGGCCGACAAGGGCTACCATAGCAATGCGGTCCTTACCGGCCGCCAAGAGCTGGGCATTCGGACTTACATCTCCGAACCGGATCGGGGCCGGCGCCGCTGGCGCCACAAGCGCGGAGCAGCGGGCCACCTACGCCAACCGGCGCCGCATTCGCGGCGAGCGGGGCAAGAGACTCTTGCGCCGCCGCGGGGAGCTGCTTGAGCGCAGCTTCGCTCATTGCTACGACACCGGCGGTATGCGCCGGGTCCACTTGCGCGGTCGGCTGAACATCGCCAAACGCCTGCTGGTACAGGCCGCAGCTTTCAACCTCAGCCTGCTGTTGCGCCGACATCTGGGCACCGCCAAGCCTCGTGGCCTCCGCAGGGCGGGGCTGTCGTCGCTTTGGGCTCATTTCTTCGCCTGGATAGTCGCCTGGCAAGCTCTCTCGCGCTCTTGGGTCAGCAAGCTGGTCACATCAACGCCGGGTTGCTTGCTCTCCGCTCTCAACCTCGATGCCCGTCGGCTTGCCTGAGACTCGGCATTCCACCACGGGCTGCTATGCGACGTTGCGAGCGCGAGGGTGGATGCGCCCATGAAATCCCCACTGCCTCCTGAGCTGGCGCGCCGGCTGGTGCAGCGGCTGAAGGACGGCCAGCAGGCGCTCTTCGTCGGCGCCGGGATCTCGCACCTGGCGCCGGCGCGGGAAGGGAAATGGCGGCGTTTGCCGCTATGGCGGGACCTTGCGCATGACGTGGCGGAGCGATGCCAGGAGGATGCGGCGGCATACCGCGACGTGCTGGATCTATTCGATGCCATCGCTATGGGGCAAGAGCGCGCCACGTTGGAAAGGGCAGTGCGGGCGCTGTTGGACGACCGGGACCTCGAGCTGTCGGCGGCGCACCGAGCGTTGGGGCGGCTGCCGTGGGGCGGTCTTTCCACCAACTACGACGGCCTGCTGGCGCGAGTGCTAGGCGAGAGCCCGGTCTGGGACGAGGACGGCTACGACCGGCTCGGCGATCGGGAGCGGCCGCGGCTCTTCCAGGTGCACGGGACTCTCGAGCGTCCGCACACGCTGACGCGGGAGGATTACCGGCTGTGGGCCGAAAAGCACCCGCGCGCTCACCGCCACCTCGAAGGGATGCTGCTCAACGGCACGGTCCTGTTCGCCGGCTACTCGCTGGCGGGGCGGCGAGGGCGATGGAGTCGCGCGGGAAGGGTCCCAGGCGCCTGCGATCGCAGACGAAGGCAACCAATGTACCCAAGTGAGCTTGGAGAATCGCAGTTTCGGCGAGGGACCTGCTGATCGAGAAATGGCTATAAGTAAGTTGCGGAGCGATTTAAGAAGTATTACAGTGGCGGTTGGGCGACCTGAAGGGCCTGATTCCTACCAAGAACCCTTCCAAAGGAGAAGAGATGATCCGAAAGGTGATCGTGCTTGGGGTGGCCTTGTTGCTGCCCGTCATTGCCTACGCCGCTGAGCCGCAGATCTGTCCCGGCAAAATCGAGCTCGCAGGCTTGGGCGCGGGGATGCAGCCCGGGCTCAGCCTCACCTCCACCTGTGGTACTGTCTGCGCTCCACAGATGTACCAGAGCGGCTTGATGTCTGGCAGCAGCGGAGTGTCCTGCGCTGCGGCGACGAGTGTCCTGACCGCGCAACTCCAGAGCTACGCGAAGGGGGTATGTCTCGAGAACACGGGTTACTTCGATTGCTCTCTTCAAATCATTCCGGTGGGGGCCTGCCAGTTCGAGGGCGGACTGTATTCACAAATTGGCTACGCGAATTTCCACTGCCGGTACAATAACTGCTGAGTGGATGGACCTGGACAGGCCGATGAGGGCGCCCGGGCCCGGCAACCGGCGCGGGGGTCACGCTGGATCGCCCGCGCGGTCCTGGCCGCGCGGCGATGCAATCGCTGACCGGGCCGCCAACCTGAAGCACCACCGAGGCATGCGACTCAGACAAGTAAGGAGGACACGATGAAAACGACTTTTGTCGCTCTCACTTGCGCGTTTGCCTTGACGCATGCTTCACCCGCCCGAAGCGAAACCGCGGAGCCTCCCGACTCATGGACTCATCTCAAGCCCGGAGAGGAGAGAGAAGGCTTTGCCTTCACTGGCGAAGGTACGGTTCACTACAAAGCTGCCCTCCTCGGCGATTGCCTGCGTAAGGACCCAAAGTCGGGGGAAATCATCGTATCGGCCCCCTCGCCGAAGAAGCATCTTCGCATGGTCGTTTGCTGGGACTTAGATAGCGGCGGTCTCGATGCCTGGGTGGTGAACACTGGAAAATCGGCGATCGCTGCGCGATCAATCATTCCCCGGCGCTGGAGAGTGATCAGATGGGTGGGTTGGTCCCCAACTGAGCACTACGCCCTCCTGTTTGCCGCTGGTGAGGTGACGGACGGCGACATGCTCTCCGCCGACCTGGACTCGGGCAGGAGCCACGAGATCCACTTTCAGAAGGGCACGGCGAACAAGAATGAGATTCAGGTCATCGACCCAGATACCGTGGAGTGGGTCTCACCGACTGCTTTTCGAGCCCGCATGGATGTAACCTGCAACCCCTTCGAGATGGGTGGGGACAAGTGCGATCCGAAAAAGGTCCTGAGGTCAACAGTCGTCAAAAAGGCACTGAGTACCACTAAGCAATGACGCGACCGACCCCATGGACGGCAATCGACCCCATGGAAACGGCGAGGGCTGGATTGAGAATCCGACCATGGGCGAGGACCTCGGTGCATTGATCGTCCAGATGGTAGCGGCCCTCCTGGGAAACGGGTTCATGTACCTTTGGTGCCGGGGTAGAGCGACCAGGTCCCCTGGGCCTCCGGCCACCTAACCAGAATCGCCCGTCTCCAGGCGGAGGTAGTGGAGCTTGCGACCCAATCGGTCCATCGCAACCAGCTCGGCCCCCCGGGCAAGACGGCGACGGCTTCGCTCGGAGCATCCAGGGTCAGGCAGGCGAGCGATCTCCCGGAGGCGAGCTCCCAAACGCGGAGGGTGTGGTCCCCTGAGGCGGAGACCACGCGGCCGTCCCGCAGCACCGCCACCGCATTGACGGAGACCGAATGTCCTTCCAAGATCTTGACTGTCTCGCCCAAGGCGAGGTCCCAGACCCGCAGCGTGCAGTCCGAGGAGCCGGAGACGACGCGGCCGTCAGGGAGCACCGCCACCGCGTTGACCTCGGCCGCGTGGCCTTCCAGGGTCTTGACCGTCTGGCCCGAGGCCAGGTCCCAGACGCGCAGCGTGGAGTCCTCGGAGGCGGAGACGACACTCCCATCGGGCAGCACCGCCACAGCAAAATCGCTGGCCGCCCAATTTCCATCAAGGGTCTTGACAGTCAGGCCGCACAGGTCCAAGACGCACAGGCCACCGTGCGCCGAGGCGAAGACGACGCGGCCGTCGGGCAGCACCGCAACCCCGTTGAACCGGGCCAGTCCGTGCAGCATCTCGACGGTCTCGCTGAAACGAGGCCCCAGATGCGGAGGTTACCCTCCTCCGAGCTGGAAACAACACGGCCGTCGGGCAGCACCGCCACCGCGTGGACGTAGCCCGAATGTCCTTCCAGGGTCTTGACGATCTCGCCTGACGCGAGGTCCCAAACGCGGACGGTACTGTAGGAGGCGTCGACGACACGGCCGCCGGGCAGCACTGCCACCGCAAAAACGTGGTTTGAATGTAATTCCAAGGTCTCGACTGTCTGGCCCGAGGCCAGGTCCCAGACGCGCACGCTACCGTCAACGGAGCAGCCGGAGACCAGGCGGCCATCGGGCAGCACCGCCACCGCGCTAACCCAATTCGTGTGCTTTCAGGGCCTTGACGGTCTGGCCTGACGCAAGGTCCCAGACGCGCAGGGTGCGGTCCCGATCACTGAGGCTCTCCACTGCCACCGGGCTGCACGTTGAACTCGCCATAGCGGTTCTCAGCATCGACCTCGGCAAGCAGTTGCTCGGCCACGGCGTCAGGCGCCCCGCCGTGTTGTCGATGCATGGTGTACTGCGGATTCCGACGAAGCCGGCCACCCATTCCGATCGAAGCCGGCCACCCAGTCGGAGCGTAGCGACGAGCAGGGCTCATGGTTGATCGAAGTGGCCGCCTTGGCCACTGGTGGCGCCTGTGGAGTCTGTCATGTTTCTTCTTCCTTCCTGCCGGTATGTGACCTCGTCGCCGCGGCTGTGCGTAGCTGTGGAAATCCCGGGGGAGGGTGGTTGGCGGGCAGGGATTTCCAACGGGTGTGGGAAGGTCCGGGGAGGCGGGCGGGTGGTGGCCCGGAGCTTTCCATACCCGGGCAGATTCCACAGCCGGGGTGGGGGGCTTGGAGGGCGGGGGGTAGGCGCCGGCGGCGCGCCGCGACCGGGACCTTCATGATGGGCTCTCCACCGCCGGTGGGACGAGCGCGTTGTGCTTGCGCCTCGACTCGCCTTTGAGCTTGAGCTGGTAGGCGTTGTGGACCAGGCGATCGAGCAGGGCGTCGGCCAGCGTGGCGTCGCCGATGGCGTCGTGCCAGGTATCGACGGGTAGCTGGCTGGTCACCACGGTGGAGCGGCAGCCGTAGCGGTCTTCCATGATTTCCAGCAGGTCCCGGCGTTGAGCGTCGCCCAGCGGGTGCATGCCCCAATCGTCGAGGACCAGCACGTCGATCCGCGACAGGTTCACCAGCAGCTTCGAGTACCGGCCGTCCGCCTTGGCGGTGCCCAGCTCGGACAGCAGACGCGGCACGCGGTGATACGCGGCGGTGAAACCCTCACGACAGGCCTTCTGCGCCAGCGCGCAGGCCAAGAAGCTCTTGCCGGCGCCCGTCGGTCCGGTGATCAGGACGTTGAGGTGGTGGGAGACCCACTGGCACGAGCACAGCGACACGAAGAGCGATCGATCCAGTCCGCGGGGCATCCGCAGATCCACGTCCTCGACCGCGGCCGCCTGGCGCAATCTCGCCTTGGCGAGCCGATCCTTCAACCGGCGGTTCTCGCGCTCCGTCATCTCGCGATCCACCAGCAGGCCCAAGCGCTCGGCGAAGCCGAGTTCCTCGAGACCGCTCATCTGCAGCTGTTCCTCGAGGCCCTTGAGCATACCGGTCAGCCGCAGCGCCTGGAGCTTCTCCAGCGTCGGATGGGTCAGCATGGTTTGCCCTCCTCGCGGTAGTACGAGGCGCCGCGGAGATTCTCATGGGCGAGCGGGCGGGCCGACGGCAGCTCGGTGTCCGGCTCCGGCTGACGATCCAGTCCCACCAGCAGGATCGAGCGCACGCTGCGGTACGAGGCGGCACCGACCTGCAGGGCGCGCTGGCAGGCCGCATCGAGCCGCTCGCCGCCGTAGCGCTGGCTCAGGCGCATGATCCCCAGGCACGAGCGGAAACCCTGCTGCGGATGGACCCGCGTCGCCATCACCGTCGCGATGAGACCGGCCACCGACGGGCCGGCCTGCTGTGCCCAGCGCACCAGCCGCTCGGGCGTCCATTCCGCATACGCCCGATGTGCCTGCGGCATGTGCTCGTTCTGCGTCGTGTTGCCGGCTGAATAGACCCGCTGCTATTCGGTGAAGATCGCGGATTGCCGCCGGTTCTCGGAGTCCGTGGAGCTGCTGGCGGCGCAGAAGCGCTCTCGGAGGTCGAGGTAGCTGGGATCAGGCGG